>Ga0307376_10000974_pt1 | contig 32966 bp, 39 predicted proteins | sample TR2MG_FD_202536 | JGI IMG/M metagenome (GOLD analysis project Ga0307376, IMG submission 202536) | Soil microbial communities from Risofladan, Vaasa, Finland - TR-2 | ecosystem: Environmental > Terrestrial > Soil > Coastal area > Acid sulfate soil | place: Finland: Risofladan, Vaasa | collected...
GCGTTTTGAATCTGTGCTGCTGCATCGGAAGGAATGCCCAAATTGTTTGCGATACTCACGGCAAAATAAATAGTTAACGGCGTGGCAATCTGAAATTTTATGCTGTAAGTCGGGAATGGGGTCACAAATAGGGGGTTTGTGTCCTGAACAACCACAGTCGTCGTGCCGTTCATATTGCAGCCCGGCATTTTCTTTTTCTGGATAGCTTCGGCGATCAATGTATTGTCACCCCCGTATACACAGACATAGATCGAATTTGCCACGATGGTCACGCCGGTCACAACAATTGAGCTGCTCGTGTCATTCTGATTCGCGTAAGCGTCCGTGACACCCATTACAGCAAGCACGTTACCGAGGATTGATGCGAGCATACCTTGCGAATTTGCGGCGACTGACTGCTGTCTGCGCGTCTCGAACGAATATCGACTTTCGACGTCCTGACCGAGCACACCGTCCGCAGGGTTGGTGATCGAATCCCATCCGGGTATTGATCGATAAATTTTTGTAAGCGTTCCAGCTGGGCAAGCAACCGCACCGGCAACGGCGTTGGCGAACGTGACGGACACACTGCCGCCGACCGGTATTGTGGCAGCCGCGGTGGAAAGGTACACGTTACCGGCGGTGTCAATGGCTTGCGAGTTTACTGGAATAACCGTACCCGACAAGCCCGTGATCGTACATGCGGCGGTTGTCGGTAAAGCCGGATTGCGCGTCAAGAAGTAAATGCGACCAATCGCATCCTGATATCGACCGACGGCATACGCGGGGTCCATTTGGCTGACCAGCGCCACAAACTCAGCGTTAGCTTGAGCAATAAGAGCCGATAGTGTAGTGGCTAATTGACCCTGCGGAGTTGATAATGAAGGGTCGAGATTGCCACCGAACGCCGCATTAAAGTCAGCCTGTGCGCCTGCGAGAATTGCGGCTTCGGTCGGCGCTACAGCCCCCGCAGAGGTGAATTGTAATGGCGGAACGTTAGTGGTCATTATTCAGTCCTAAAATGTGACGTTATGCGCTACGCCGAGCGCGTCCGTTGCCTTTAGCGTTCCGGTCAGTTTTCTATCTTGAAAATCAAGCCCGGTCAACTGCGCGGCCACCACACCGGGCACGCTTAGCGCGGCGTTTTCAAATTGTACCGCAAGAAACGATGCAGACTCGGTGTATCCGAGTATATCTTGGAAATATGGCACGCCTAAGTCTTGATTATAATAGACTTCGCCTAAAAATGTTTTAAGTGCGCTGGCGATATTTTGCGCCAACGAATACGGTTCGCCAGCCACGGCAATGTTGCCTTTTGCGTCTACCAGCAGGTCCCACGTCGTAGGGTTACAAAGCAAGGTATTCATCATTCAGCCTTCGTGATTGTCGTTTGCACAGTGGCCGGTATCGGCAGCGTCGGCGCGCTTGTCGGGTTGCCCGCCACTGCACTGGTATGCACATGAGCGCTAAGCCATGTCAGCAGCGTCGAGTTTAGCAGCGTTTGCAGTGCTGCGCCACTATCACCCAAGGTCACCGCGGGGGCCTTAACGTTGACCTGTCCGCTCGCCGCTATGTTTATATTATTGCCGACAAATTGCACATAATTGGTCGGGATTGCGTTCAGCACGCCGCCAATATACATACCGTCGGCCATGCTGAATTGACGCGCGGAACCTGCATTATTTTGTTTTTTCGTCGCTTTGACGGCCGAAATGTCCCGATTTGCGAACACCGCAATGCCGATGTCGCCGACTTGCGGATCTAAAATAATGGCGTTTGCGCCTCCCTGCATGCGGCAATAGGGCAATCCGTACACCGTGCCGTGGGGAATGGCATTGCCCGAAGCGTCTTTTTGATTGACCAGCGGCAGCACGTCCACCGTACCAGCGGCAACCACGCCACCCGAATTGGTTACGGCTTTGACTTGCACCAGCGTCGCCGTATTGACTTGCGAAAGTAGCTGACGAATCATGAAATTGAGCGCGTTGTATTCAGTCGCCGCCGTCGTCGGGTCAATGCCTGAGGGGTATCCTTGTTCGCTCATTTTGCGGGGAAACATAGAATTTCAGTAAACCACGGCCCGCCGGGCGCGAGACTGGATATGCTGTGGGTGTAGTTCAGTACTTGAAATTTGCCAGTTGCCATTTTTAGTGAGCTTTCTACATTAAGCATCCCTCCCATTGTAACGCCAGGGTTGAACAATGTTTTCACAGTCATGCCCTGGCTGGATAATGATGGGTAACCTATCATGCCGGTTTCTGCCGAAATGATCGGCTCAGAGCTTTGAACAAAGCCATTTTTAGGCCAAATGGTTAGCGTTTCATTCTCGACTTTGTAATAAATATCCGCCGATCGTGCGCATTCCCTGATCTGGTCGAGTGTAGAGCCGGGAAAATATGGGTTGGATAATGTGACATTTACACCGCTGTCAACAAACGCCCACCCGGCGTCCATAGCGAGCGATTCCATGACGAACGATACGTCGGTTGCTCCGGTATAGCTTTTGGCCCCCACAGGCTTCAGGGCGGCCGTCATGCCCGTGTACGCGATCACATTGAAGGCCACCTCCGGCGCATTGTTGTAATCGGCCCAAGCCTGCCAAATTGAGCCTTGGAAAATTGTCGTCAGTGCTTTACCCTTTTCACCCGCGGCGACCGTGATTTTAGATGAACCGCCAACCTGGCCAAATACACCTATCGTTGTAATCTGGTTCATCATGCTTTGCGTCAAACCGTAAACGCGCAGCTGCATTGCACCCATGCTGTCACCGCATGGCGCAGATGTGTCGGCATAGATGCGAAGTCCCGATAGCGTGACAGTATCGCCGACTTGCTCGCCGAACGTCCCCGCGCCGAGCTGGATGGTCAATTCAATTTCACGCTCAAAAAAGACGTTCACAGGTCGGCCGCCTCAAGGTAAATAAGTTTGAACCTGTCGCCGAGTCCCGTATAAACCGGATCGTCGCTACCCTGGGTATCGGTAAACATGAAGTCACCGATCAATCCTGAATAGGCCTCGCGCACAATCTTGTTATTGTTGTAACACTGGACTCCTGCACAAATTGTCACGTTGTTCAGCAACACGTCCATGAATAGTCCAGTCGCCAATGTGTATATGTTGCATTTCAAAGGCTGGCTATTCAGCGTCAAACTGAATGTTTGCGACGGCACAGGGTTGAGCGGGATAGCTTTCATTGTGGCGCCCCCGTAACGGTCGGCGCGGTTGCGGCCTGAGTCTGCCCATTATTCACAGTCGCTTGCGCTTGGGGTGTCGTTGCAGTCGGACTTGCTGCGCCTGGCGTGGAAAATTTAGCCTTGGCCGCTCGAATTTCGACGAAATGGACTGTCGCCTTGATCATGCCAGCACCGTTAGTTGCTTCGCGCCGATACTCAATGCGGTCAACGTTTACGCTCAAATAGGACTTATTCGGCGTGTGTATTGTGTAGACGTCGAGCGATGCTTGAATCGTTTCCAGCGCAGTGATAAACGCGGTCAGTTCGTTTTGCGTACCGCCTTTGCTCATGACCACAGCGTATGCGCGAGGGTTCTGGATCTTGTTGTATGACGCGAACGCGCCTTCCTCCAACGGATAATTCAGAATATTTGCCGCGTTTGAGTAATCCACGGACACGATGTTATCCGGTACGATTACTGGCTTAGCGTTCGCAGCGTCATAAATACCCCATTTGGGGGCGATAGCGTTTAGGAATTTCGAAATTAAAGGTGCTGCGAGCGTGGCAACTCCAGCGGGGCCGGGGTTCTTTAATGCCGGAATTCCTGGGAAATTGGGGAACGCCATTATTTAACCCCCGAGACGGCCATCGCCGGATAACCGTATTTTTGCATAGCGCCGCCGAATGACTTGGCGATGCCGGCCGCATCCGTTGCTTGCGTGTGAATGTTGACAGTGCCGACTTTAACTTCGGCGCTTGATGTTGACGAAACATTCTTTTGCACCGCGGTTCCGGCGCCGACGCCGCCACCCTTGAAAACAAAATCCCACGCATTGGATAAAATTTTATCGGCTCCCTTTTCGAAGCTCGACTTCTCTTCTTCTTTCGGAAACACGAAATTCACAACGGACGCGAGTGCGCTGGCCAGAGTTACGACCGCATTAGCTAAATCACCAGCTTTCGCAATCGCACCATTCCAGTCGACATTTTTCAGCGCTTGCGCAATCGAATTAATCGAATTCGCAATTTTTACAGCAAAGTCGTGTACGTTTAAATGCTGCGACAACATCCAGGTTGCAAACTTTTTGAGTTCTTTTTGGATCTCTTCAAGAACAGGCATAAACCCGATTAACAGGTCGAGCGCAATATTGCTAAAGGTGTTTTTGAGATCGACCATTTTCTGCCGGAACGCTTCGGCACGGTCGGCATTGCGCGCTTGCGATGCTGCCAAGCCTTCCTGCGAACGCTTCATGCGATCAATACCGACAGACCCCAGTTTCATCAGGTTGAAGGTGTCGTCGGATATGCCCATTGACTTGGCCACGGACATGGCTTGTGTCGGGCTCACTTTGTTGATTGTGGCGATGATGTCAGCGCGCTTCTTGAGTAATGTCGTGGCGTCCTTCATGTCATCCAGCGAAGCCGACACGCCGTACATCGCAGCATAACGTAAGGTATTTTGCGCACTCTCAGTGAGCCCTTTGCCAAGCTGTAAATTTGAAACGTCTTCTGACGCTTGCTGCAGCTGCGCGACCATACCTTCAGCCGAGCCGCCCGCCATTTGGTTGGCAAGTTTATACTCAGCCAAGTCCTTTGCAGTCATGTGCAAATTCTTCGACATCCTGGACAAGCTCGCACCGGAATCAATCGTGCTTTCGATGAAATTTTTAATGCCCATGCCGGCAGTGAATACCGCCAGCAGGCCTAACGCTTCGTTGCGAAGTTTGTTTATTCCCTGAGCCATCGCCTTGTTGCGCGCTTCCATTTCCTTTGCGCGCTTTTTCTGTTCTTCGGCAATTTTCTTGTCTTCGTCGCTGAGTTTCTTTTTTGACTTGGATATCTTCTCGTCGGTATCCTTGCCGACCTTCTCGACTTCTTTCGCCCCCTTTTTATAATCGGACGCATCGAGGCCGAGAGTAACTACCAGTGCGTCGATTATTGTGGGCATTTGATTATTCCTTATTTACGATGCGCTGGTTATGTGCGTCAATTGCCAATATTTCCAACAGGTCGAACATATCCTCGGTGGACAAAACGGTATCGAGTTCAAGCAGCGATGCCAGTTTCGCCGACACTACCGCGCCAATATACCTAGGCACATTTGTATATTCCAACAACCTCGCATTACTACAGGCGCTCGGTCCGAAATCTACCGGGCGCCTGCCGTAAAAAAACCCACATGCAAAACTAAAACTTCCTTTTGCAATGCGAAAACTGTGGCGACCTCTTCGATATCCTCATCGAACAATTTGCGTTTTACGTGAGGCTTGCTTGGGTCCGGCACGACTTCTACGCAATCCAGCAATTCCTCGAGCAACGGCATTGCGACGGCCACATCAAGTTTACCCAAGGTGCGGATAAACATCGCCAGCAACTGAGTATCGCCGGACGATACTACAGCGGCAAGGCCCGCAAAGCCTGCGTCGGCGTACTCTTCAGGCACTTCAAGTCCCGCATTCATCACAGCGAACAGTGCGCGAGTGGCCCACTTATGCGCCGGACGTGCCGCCATTTCCGTAAGCAAGAACGTTTTACCAGCGTCGCGACCGGTCGTCGCCGTATAAGTTATGGCTTTCCTCATGCTATCGGTGCTCCGGCAATACTTTCAAATTCAATCGTGAATTTGCGAGGCTGCAGGACTTTTTTGGCGGCCGGAATGACGCTGCCTTTTTTCAAGAAGCCGTTCGTCAGTACATACAGGCGTCCGGTTCCTTGCAACAAAATTGAACCGTTTGCTGTGTACTTTTCGCGCGCCACGCTTTCGGCCGCGATCCAGGCGTCGAAGAAATCATTTGAAGCCGAATCGGCCTGCAGTGAAATTTCCATTGACTTTACTGCCGGCACCCAGCCGCCAGACAATTTACCGTCAACACCGATCATAGTTTCGGCCATATCCACATCGTCGACCGCGAAGGCGTCGTCAGTGGCGAAGCCTTGCATCTGGATCGGGATGTTGAACAGCTTATTGATACCGAGCATCAAAACGCTATTTGCACTTGTAATAGTTGACATTTAATTGACCCTCGTTATTGAATCATGATCGAAGCGACATTGATCTGCTGCACACTGCCGCCGTCCATATACCACAGAGTAATTGGAGGTGAACCGCGTGCTGCACGAACCTGAGCCGTGGCAGTACCGACCTGCAGATACCATCCGCGAGTGCTCAGCACGCCGTCAATTTCAAGACCTGCTGCATTGTTAACCTGTGCGATTTGCGAAGCCGACAACGTCACGCCAGGAACGATTGAACCGAAATTTAACGCCTGGTTAATTGGATCCTGACACGCCTGCGCAATAAGCGTGTTGCCGGTTGCGGTGTATGGGATTGCGTTCATCGCAATCAGCAAGTCCATGAGAGCAAGCTGCAACTGGCTGTTTAGATAAACCTCATTCAGGTAGCTGTCAAGGAATTTATAAGTGCCCGTTACGCTGCCAGGATAGAAGAAGGTGAAGCCTTGATTCGCGGTCGCCCACTGGCCCACAAAGTTGTAACTATTTTGCTTCAGGGCTGTTGAATACGTTTGGCTTGTCACACTCACGGGGATGCCGTCAAGATATTTGAATGCGAACGTGATGCGTCCGTTTGCGCGCCCAAAGTCAATGCTGGCCGCTGTGCCTAACACCATCGCTGCCGCATATCCGTTGGCGTCAAGAACCGGATCACAATACACGCCAGTGGTGCCGCCGTAACCTGCTGTAACAATCAAGCCCATATTGGATGTGGTGTCGGGGAACGTCAGTGCGGCAACTACGTTATCCCAACATACATACGCATAACGGTTAGATTGCTGGCTATTCCAATGCGCGAAGCCGACGGCTTCGGCGGTTGTAGGCTTCCACACAGTAGAGAATGTCGCCCAGTTCAGCGTAACTGCGGTAACACTCGCCATGAATGTTAGAGGGTTCGCCACGTCGGCGCCTTGCGATAATACCGCGCCGGTCGCCGATGTTAGCATCAGTGATGCGGATAGCGTACCGGTCGCAAAAGTGGCCGTCGTTGCGGCGCCGGTCGTGCTTGAGGTAAATACGAACGCTGAGCGTACGGAGTCGTATGTCACTGCGAAATTCGGCAGCGTGAAACCTGCAGCAATAATCGTGGCGGCATCGCTGAAGCTCGTAGCACCCGACAAACTGATTGATGCTGAAGTTTCGAGCACACCGTCGATTGTCACGATTATGGTGCCGCTTAGCGCTTGAAGCTGCGCGAGCGTCATTGCTGCCAGCGAACCGCCGCGCAAATATGCACCGACTGCCGCTTCGGGATATTGTGCAAAATTCAATTGGGCCGGGCGCAGAGTTGAATTGTTGCGGCCCTGGAAGTAATAGGCCGCCCACTGGTATTCCTGCGAAGACAGGCCGAAGAAGCTGCCGACGTCAGCTGCGTTAGAAAACTGCTTGACCGTATTAATCGGGACTGCCGTGTCCTTTGTCAAGATAACAGCATTGAGAGCGAGCGCTGATCCGCCGGCGCTTATGACCGAGGGGTTAACTTGTACGATGTCACTTGCTGGGATCATTTGCGCTACTCCTTAAATTTTACGCCGGGTAAGTTGCTTCAACACTCACAAGGCTGGCGCTCAGTGTATTTGCGGACTGCTGCGGCAGCGTGATTGCTGGATTATATTGCATGGATACTGTGCATGTCCAACGACTTTCGTATTGTTGTTCCCCCGTGGTTAACGGGGATTGGCGACCGTCTGACATATAGAGGGGCTTTATCGTGGCCGGAAATGCGTCGAAGCCGTAGCCAGTGCGGAAGGCAGTGCGGGCAGCTTTGAAATAATCACCAGCCGACGCCCCGTAAAAATCGAGCTGCACGTCAATTTGCGCCGGTCCGGTTATGGTGTTGAGTTGCAATACAGGATCGTGACCGGTTGTCGGCACGCTTAAGTCGACTGTAAGTATCTCGGTCAACTCCACGAACGGCCCGAGCGGCAGCGGTGTGCGATTAACTTGCCCGCGGATAATCGGTGATCCGGCGACGAACGGCGTTAGATAGGCAGCCAGCGCGTCGATCACATTGTCAATTGTCAGGCTTACGGTAAAGTCAGTCATCATGGCACCTGCAGCACGATTGCGGCTTTAGTCCAGTTTGGCCAGGCCTCAAGCACTTTAACGACTAGCCAGTTGCCGGCAGCCCCTCGTTGCACGATGTCCCCGCCCTTTACGTCAGGTCGCGACGTGCCGAGCAACGAACCTCGAATATAAATGGCGCGAATAGTCCCTTGAATATTGAGGCCGTCAAGCTGCTTCAAGTCCACCGAGTCCAATGCTTGCACGTTCGCTGAGGCCGGATCTGCTGCAGCATACGACGGCACCTGCCTGGCACCAGCCCCTGCCGTATAACCGGTCGAACGTAAGATTGTCACCGGCTCATTTGGGTTGATCGCACTCGTTACCCCATTGGCAATTCCGCGCAAGTCCATTATTCAGCCCTTTTGATCGGCACCACTTCGCCGTCATCGACTTGATAACTGACCGAATTTAACATGTGAGCGGTGTCAATGAGGGGTTTGGCGATAGTTCCTGATTTTATGGCACCGTGTTTTTCGCCAGACGCCCTCGCGAGAATGGTGCGCATCGCCAATGCGGGGGTCGTAAAATCTCTAATGCTCTGTACCAATCCGCCGCCGATATCCTCACCCATTCGCGCCAACGCTTTGTCTCCGTCATAATTCGAGGACTTAATCTGGGTCGCCAATTTGCCAGCCCAGGTCGGGGATTCTGCGGAAATCATCTTGCGAAAGAACGGGCGAGGGGGCCGATTTGGGCCACCGAACTCGTTCCAATAAGCGACTGCAGCAACCGGCGTGCCGTCAGGATACGTCGCGCCCTCCATGAATCCCACACGGACCGAACCTTCACCCATACTCTCGGCAATCTCGGTTAGCTTCGCCGTAACGTTGTCGAAAGTGCGGGCGACCATGGCTAGTATACGGTAGGTTGCGCGCGGTAGCGAAAGCCGCGTAGGCTGGTTGTAGCTTGCCAGAAGCTTGCCCCATATTGCGACTGTACGAACCAGGCTTGCGTACCAGGCGTACCGTATTCGAAACCGGCGGACACTGAGCCCTCACCCGCTTGCGACACGCGACCGACAGGCCGAGGCATTCCGTCAGCACTCAGCGCGCCGCCCATAAAGGCAATGTGGGCGGTGAGCATGTTTAGGTATAGCGTACGCCTGACGATATTCTGCACAGGTGACGCGTCTGTATTCGATAGATAAAGCCCCGCCTCGGTGAAGCAGGCGGACAGCAGTGCATCCGAAACTCCCGCGAATTCGGGGTAACGAATTTTAAACGCCCCGGGGTCGAATACGACGATCATTCTTTGTTGTCAGCAGACTTTATGCCAGATGCGCGCTCGTCTTTGCCATCGGTGCGCATGGGTTCAAAGCCGGTTTTGCGCTCTTTGAACTCAGCGGCCTTGGCAGTCACATCGGCTTGATTTTTAGCAACAAAGATTGCGCCAGATACGACGGGGGCGAATTCTTTATTTACGGCAGACCAGTCGGCCCAGAAGTCGCCGTCAACCTTGGTGATTGCGTAGTCAGCTCCGATGATCGTGGCTTTATTTTTACCCAACAGAGTGACGGTATTTTTAGCGTCGAGCGGGTGCTGGATGATGATACCGTGCGGCAGCTTGCAGCATACGTTTACGGATTTAGTGGCCATTTTTGCAATTCCCTAAGTTATAGTTGATTAACGAGCGTTTGAGCGCTCATACTATTCTAAGCGTGCGACCATGTAAAGCCATATGCAGTTTTAAGTTTTCCCGCCACACAAGTACATTGGTTGCTTCTGGTGCTGTCTCAATTGGTTGCCATTTCATAGTTTCGCCCCTAACTTTCCGTTCGAGCGGAGCGCTCGAAGCGTGGTTTTTCAATCAAAAATTTATACGCGCCCGCTCAAATACACGTTAGACACATTGCCCGTTAGTGATTCGTCCGTGCCAATGTCCAATGCTTTCAAAACCAATGCTTGGCTCAATAGTCAGGGTATCGAATGTATCTCCAGACTCTCGTCTATGCGCCATCTGATTTACTGGCAAATCAAACACTCTCCCGAGCATATTTGTTGTGTCAATCGGAGGCCAAAACGAAATAGCTAATCTTCTACGCCGAGTTTTGCCGTGCTCATCTAAATCAGATGGACAATGCGGGCACAGGAAAGATAAACCAATGTAGAATGGTTCTGGTGATACCCAATTTTGCAATGTTATCCATCGTGGATTTAATTCAGTTAATTTCATGGTTCACCTATCTTTTAACGTTGTGTCTAACCCGCCGTTCAAGAGGGACGCCGCGAAGCGTCGCCCATTAACTCTTTGTTATGCCGTTTAGTAGCCATAAAATAATAAACCCCATCAAGTTGCAATGGGGTTTATTATACATCAAACAGTTAATATGTTAACGCAGGGTCATGTTCCGATCATTTGGCTTATGAATGCCGGCCTGTATACGATACAGCCCCAAGTTCCTTGGCTTTTTTTCTGTTTAAAGCTTGAGGATTGAACGACAATCGGATGCGCACGCAGTTTTTCCGTGAACGCTGTATCGGCGGTACGCTGCCCTTCGATTTCATCAGCGAACAACTGTACCAATTCACCAGATGTGGTCGTATATTCGGGAGCCGTTACGATGCGCATGTTCGGGTAAATGGCCTTGACTTTCATCGCAACAGTCACGTTGAAATCGGTAACCTTTGTCATGCCGTTACCATCCGACACCGGGGACATCGCCAACGTCATCGCTGTGTTTCGATCAATTACACCGTTCGCCTGGTTTTGCAGTTTCACATATAACTTTGTAACATCTGCCAATACTTCGGTGCCCGTCGCAAATTCCCAGCTTGTACCGCCGGCCGTTTTCGTATTCGGTACGATCGCGGCTGACAGGTTAGGGTCGTTCAACAGACCGTAGTTTTGCAGACCGGATACGCCGAAGAAATACGTTTTATTCTGGAACTTGTTCAGAGTCAGAACAGACGCAATATTCATACGGTTAGCCCAGTCGATACGTGCTAGACCTGCGCGCTCGAGTTCCTTTTCGCCCCATTGCGTCATCACCTGGTAGTGATAGCTTTGACGCTGCGGGAAGTTCGAGTTAACACCGGCCATGCCGTTTTCGCTGTAGTCGCCGTATGACGATGTTTCACCGGTCGATTCTACCAGTGGGAACATTGCCGTTTCGGTAACCCAGTCACCCTTTTTAACCTCGCCACCCACAACCTCGGCAGCTTTCATCGGCGACACAAGCACTTCAATCAGCTTGGGGTCGATGTAGGTTGTCAAGAATGCCGGAATACCGGCGTTGCTTGTGGTGATCAAGGAAGGCTGCGCGTCGCACGCGAAACCATCGTGTGCCAAACGCAGATTCGCGTTTGCTGCCTGGAAGTCCACGCCCGGCTGGCCCATAAAATGAACCCCGGCGCGTTCCATTAATGCTTGTAGAATTGGATTCATGTTAGTAGCCCCAAGATGAGATTTTTACAAGTTCACCAACTGCGGCCGCCGATTGCGCAATGAACTTAGTCAATACGCCAGCGACTGCTGTGATGGTGGTCGAAGCCGCATAGGCAGTGGCGGGCACAGTCAGTGTATACACGCCAATGCCGCCGACGGTGCCACTGACCTGCGACGCAATCACTGCGCCGGCGGGAATGCCCGAACCGCTTACGGGGTTGCCAACTGCAAGCGCGCCCGAAGTTACTGCGGTAACGTTCATCACGATGCCGAAAGTCGTCACGCCGGTTGCGCTCGCTGTATACGCCGTGCCTGGTGCGCTCAGCGTATACGTGCCCGCGCCGCCGGGTGTACCGGAAACTTGGGTCGCAACAGTTGCGCCGACTGGGAAGCCCGCACCGCCGCTGATTGTGTCACCGATACTGATCAGGCCAGTGGTGGCGCTCACAACAACAGTGCTACCGAATGCCGTCGCGGTAGCTGCCGAGATTGTGGTAGCTGCGCTTGTGACATACACGCCCGCGCCGCCAGTTGTACCGGAAGTTTGGGACACAATCGTTGTACCTGCTGGTATGCCGGTGCCGCTAATCGTATCGCCAATGCTGATAACGCCGGTCACTGCCGATACGGTCAGGTTTGTGCCTGAACCGCTTGCGGTGAAGGTTGCGCCGAGTGCCGCAGTGTTGGTGGAACCCATTGCACCAGTAACTACACCGCCGGTTGCCGCGTTAACAGCAGTCACGTCACCGGTTCCGTAATTGGCATAAATAGCAGAACCGCGAACTGCAGCATCAGCGCCTGTCAGCAGTGCCCAAAAGTCGCCCTCTTGATGCAGAGTAACGGGGAAACCTTCGGGAACCAACACGCCAGCCTCGGCCAGATATGCGGTGATAAGCGCTTGTTGTTCGCGATGTACAAAGCCGTTCGGAGCATGCGGCGCAACGCCGTAGCTCTTAACGGTAATGTCGTCGATATCAACCCACGCAAATTTACCGACGGTGACGCCCAGCGGGCCGGCGACTAAGCCGTTAGGGCCGGCAAGCACGGATGCACGAGGATTCGCCGAAGCGAAGTCGCCAGCCGCTGCCGGGGCGGGGGTCAAATTGACCTGTCTTTGAAAACCACTCATGATTAATACTCCTTATTAAGCGTGCGAGAAGCGCGCAGCGCCAGGGAAACGTTCAACCAGACCGCCGGCATCTTGTGCAATGCGAGGGGCTGGCTGAACAGACTTTGAAGCTACGCGGAACAATGCGCGAAGAGCGGGTGCGCCTGCGACATCCTTGTGATCGACTTTCATATGGTCGAGTGCGAAGGTGTAAACCTCGCTTGCACTGTCCATGCCAATCACATCGCCGACAACGGGACGTACATCGCGGCGAGCCTCTTCGGCTTCACGCAATGACTTGCGCAAGCCATCCATAGCGGCCGTGACGTCTTCCTTCTTCATGCCTGGCTCTTTTTCGTCCTTCACCATTTTGGCGGCGGCTTCGTCTTCGGCGGGCGGGGCAATCAGAGCAACAATCTCGTTGATCACAGTGTCATCAACTTTACCGGCAAGCATCGCGCGGACTTTATCGGCTGGCGACTCGTCAGTTGCGGGCTTGTTCGGGTCAATTGCGACGGGCTCTTGCTCAACGTCAAGTATTGCGTCGAGCACTGCGTCAAGCTTATTTGAATCAAGCGAGGCATCAAGTGCCATCAGTTTTGCCTTAACATCGGCGGTCTTAAAGTTCTTGCGGTCTGCTTGGCCCAACAGTGCAGGCAACGCGGAATCCGCTGCCAGTACCGGTGATGCCGCGCAAAGTGCCGCAAAAAGGGCCTTGCCCAGTTTGGTCATCTTCATGGCGGATTCCTTAAAAGTGAAGGGGTTTTGGTCGGCGACAACTACATCCGACCCCGCCCGACCGATTTCGACGATGGCCAAATGATTTCCCTGTATTTCCGTCATGCGTCCGTCATAGGCCTGGCCTTCAAACTCACCGGGTTCCATGACGGGCACGTAACGATACGCACAGGACAATTCTTTAATTTTACCAGTCTCGATGCCTGCGATTGCTGCCGCGTCCCAATAGGTGGTGTCGGCATCAAGGTACGGCATGTTGAACGTTACGTCAGAGCCCAACGCGCCGACGACTAGATCGGGACGCGGGGAATCCACAGTGACGGGGATATGCTGGGACAAAATAGGAAGGCGGGCAAAAGTGTGGGCGCCACGCTCAAGTTCCACGGGGTCGCGAAATAGGCGGTAAACTTTGTCAGGCGCAAGCCCGAGCGCGTCATAACCTGGAATTTCACGGCCATAGTACGGATTCACGCTCGCTTTGCTTATATGCGAACGATCGACATGCAGACGCCCGTCGGCGTCAATCCGGCGGGAACTTCGGTCAAAGGCTAGGGTTAACTTATTCATATGTGTGAATTATGCGCCATCTTTATGAGTTAGTGCAAGATTATTGTATTTTCTCAAACCATCCCATCTTCAAGTTGGCAATATTGGCCGCGACGTGCACCTGCAGTTTATTTCCTCACCCGGTTGGATGTACTCGCCGGATATTTTACACCCTTCGGCAATATTGTAGCGCTTGCCGTTTGCGGCCACATGGTCAGGCCGAGGGTTCTTGCCAGCGTGCGAGTGCATCCATAGCGCCTCAGTTATGCCGAGTTCCAGCTGGCGCGCGCGGTTGACAACAGCATTCGCTTTGTTCGACTGGTCCCGCGCAATCAGTTCGGCACGATGCGCAGCGCCCGGATACAGCGCACGCAATTCTTTCGTCATAGTTTCGAGGTCACGCCCAGCACTGTATGAACGCATGACCGTACCTTCCACCTGCTGCAAGTATTTCTCGGGAATTGACTTTATGAGCCCGACGTTTTCAGCAAGTGACGCGTTGAAAACGTCGCGGACTGCTGGTGTCATCTTAAATTCAACGCTCCAGCCCGCATCTTTGAGCGACGCGCGGAACGCTGAGTCACTGGCTTTGAACATTCCGGACAAATAAGCTTCCGCAATTTTAGGCGCGGACTCTTCGAAGCGCGCAATCCAGCGTTTCGCCAACTCCGCCATAATGCGCTTGATCGTGGACGACGGTGCCGCGTCCTGTGCTTGCTCAACCAGTGCCGTCATGCGCGGGGGCGCCTTGCGGAAACCTGCGACCGTCCAATATTCGACCGACGCGTGCATTTCCGCAATCATTCGCTGTAGCGCTTTGCGATATCGAGCCTCAATGCCGCGATTCGCTGCGACGCTTCTGGCGGTCTTAGGCTTTTTCATTTGGGAGCCATATGCAACACTCGGCTCCACGGCTCGCCCTCATAGCCGAGCAACCAACTACCATAAATCGACGGATCGTCACTTGAAACATTGCCGCGCGTCGGATATTTACGAGCAGCGGGGGCAGCGGGGGCAGCGATGTAAGATTTCAAGGATTCGGGCACATCACCGCCAACAAACCATTTTTTAACATCAGCATCCCAAAACGCCCCGTTTGACTTAGCATGATCTTTCATCGAAAACGGGACATTCAGGTATGTTTTATCAGTCGAACCGATAGCCTCGGCGTAACTTTTGGCACGGTCAACTTTCGTTCGTTTTTCAGCGGCCGCAGCTTCCTCACGTGATCGTTTTTGAGCAACCAGCCCGGGTAAGTGTTTGTCACGCCAAGCCTTGTTTTTTTCAGCTTTTGCGGCATTCTGTTTAGCTAAAATGTCAGCCTCGTTGGCTACATGCTCATCGTGCAGGTTATCGAAGTTTCCAGCGCGCGCAGCTGCTTTGAATTCACCACGCCCACCCTGCTCCTTACTTCCGTATTTTTGGTACAACAATTCAGATCGCGCGATGTTATTGCGTTCACCCTCAGTTAATGGCGGTTTTCCAAAATTTAAATTTGGTTCGACTTTTTCGCCAGCAGTTGACGTTTGATTCATTTTGACACCCTCCGATTTAGTTTCAGTAGGTGAATTATTTATCGTTTCGCCACTTTTGTCAACTGGAGATTTAGGACCACTAAAACCTTTATGAATTTCGGTTATTTTTTGACCGTTGAATTTGCCGCCCATACCCTTCTCAACGACGCCACCTTCACCAATGAACGCCGGCTGGCCTTTTGCATCGGGACCGTTCGGGTGTACGGTAATCCAACCGTCCGCTGCGTAATTGGTAGGATCGTCGCTCCCGAATTCCCAATCGTCATCGATCAACTCATCAAAGTCATGACCTTTGATTTCCGCAATGTAATCCGCATCTTGCCCCAGCCCATCGGGTGGTATTTCACCCGATGCGGCTTCGGGAGGCACTATCTCAACCGAAGTGTCAAGCCCCACATAGCCGCTCGCCGGATCTTTGGCTAACTTGTCGCGAACTTCGCTCGGGTCAAGAATACCTGCCGTCACATAGGCTACGTCGGTTGCACCGTCGGCGGTTCTGATTTCCGACTCTTCCTTCGGCGTCATTTGGTACAGCGGGATAAACGCGAGTCCAATGTCAGGGTCAATCTCGCCGAACAGGCTTAACTGTACAACCTTGAGTATTATTTCAAGCGGCGCGCGCCAGTAAGCTTCCTGCTGTGCAGCAATCCAGTCGTAAAACACCCGAATCTCACCGTCGCTGCTGGCGTTCAAGCCGCTCGGGGAAATGCCGGTCAGGATGATCGCAGGCGTGCGCGACACGCTGCACATATGCTCCTGACTTTGCGCCTGCAGCTCGTGCAGTCCGCTAAGTGGTGTATTGACCTGGATCAACTCTTCGCGCTCTTTGTCCAAAAGCATCAATCCCTTATTGCTGCGGGTCGCGGTGAATAAATCTGCACGCTTGAACAAATCGGTGCCGTCATCATCACCTTGCAGCACCTGGTCCATTGACGTAGCAATGGCGGTGATTGAAAAATTGTTGATTAAGTCAGCAACGCTCTGCCGCGTACGCAGCCAGTTCTCGACGTACGGCTCGGCGAGTTGCGACATGCTCATACCGCCAAAGTTGAATGCTGGCTTGAGCATGTCGGGCAGTGGGCGCGTAACGATTGTCAGCAACCTAGAAGCGTGCACCTCTTGTCCCAACATGAACCAGCGCGAAGGCTTGTAAAAATCGGGCGCCACGGGGTCGAGCGCGTTATATGTCACCGGCGTCGTCCACATTGCCTCGACTGCCACAACTCTCGACAGTGATCCGACCTTGACCGTGCGTTTATCCAGAATCAAGGGGGTCTTGCGGTCGGCCCCGGCTATCTCGATGAACAGCTGCCCGCGCCCGAAGAAGCTGTCGTGTTCGGCTGCGCGCTGGATGGTTTCGCGAACGTTGAGCCGCTTGAACTCGGCTTCAATCGCTTTAATTTTATCGGAACTGTCGGCGCCATCGTCCTGCGAGCTGGTGAACTCCAGCCATTCGCGGGTGAGTTCGGTAGAGATGGCCGCCGCGAATGCCCGGTATTCCGCACGGGTGGCCAGCTGCGCCAGTAGCGGGAAGCCGGGGAAGCCGCCGCCGGGGAAGCCGCTGTTGAGGAAGTCTTGCACCGTCGAGTCCATGGCCAGCACTGGGGCCGATACACCAGCGGGCACCACACCTGGCGCAAGGATTGGCGGCTTGATTGGGTAGCTGTACGGCTTACTGGCGGAACTGTCAGCTGCCATCATTTGGGCCTTGGTTGCTGCGCGTCGAAGCCCGTCACCTTTCGGAACGTTGCGTCGGAGGGTTGTCTTTTTTGGCACAGGCATGTCGGGCGCTCCTTGAAATAGTGGGGCATTGTAGCATTTATAAAATACTTGTTGACATGGGTAAATAATTACTCTAGTATGCGAACTGTCAGCACAACGCAGACGCCGCACCTCGGGAACAGGGGTAGGAGATTAAAATGAAAACACCAACACTGCAACTGTTGAACGCAAACGACACGCCGCTTGAATTTGGAATGGAAAAGCTGGGCGAGGATGGCGAGGGCAACCAACTGTGGTTGCATCGCTCGACCGGTAAAGTCGCCAACCGTTTCACCGATGGCGACGGCAATGTGTTTTGGACTGATGAAATTGAGGGTTGGAACTACGGCGCAGAGGACGCGATTGATGCCTAGCCAAGGCGGTGCCAGAAAGGGGGCCGGAAGGTTGTCTTTTTTGGCACAGGCATTTAATAAATCACTTAAAGGAAAACATCATGTCATCGAGGCTTAAACATAATCCGTTAGAACTCATTAAAAAATGGTGGCCCAATGCTGACGTTTCTCACATTGAATATGATCCGAGCATGAGCAAAGGCGACTACAGCATAATACGGCAATCCAGCCACGACGGGACTTTACTATTCACATTGCAAACAATGCAAGAAGCCCTGCTGCCGATTGTAAATCGACAGAGCTATTTTAAAACCGAGCCGCCTGAAAATTGGAGTGACGTCGTCAATATTAAATATAAAATTGGGCCAATGCGACACGCAGTTGTATTCGGAGATTTCGCTACATCTGACGAATGTGGACGTGTTCACGAGCATCCTGGGCAACGCGAACGAGTCAGGATACCAGTGATATGCGAAATCATATCGCGTTAAAATCTATAAATCACTTAAAGGAAAACGTCATGACTAACTTAAGCGTATTTGCAATCGGGGTATTTGTCGGCATGCAGCTGGGAATTATTTTTGCCTGTATCGCGGCGGGTTTGTTTAGGCGTTAACGCCCCATCGCCTTATTGATAGCTTCCTGCGTAATCTTAATCTTGTTGAACAATGGATAGAGCCTGCGCAGCGCTTGGGTCAATGCGTCAACCTGGTCGTCGTTGGCCGACGCTGGGAATGCGGTCAGTTCTGCAATCAACTCTTTGACCCATGGGAACAGATCGGGATGTGGCAGCCACACATTCCCGGCTTCCCAGTAACTCGTAACTGCATGCGCCCTGGCCAGCTTTGAGCCGTCTGGCTCTATCGGGATAATGCCGGGAACGCTCGCCTTAAGCGTATCGATAACCGCCGGGCCATTGGCTTTGTCTTCGATCAGCACCTCGCGCGTGCGCGGCCAAGCGTCACGCAACGCGACAACTTCCTTGACCGTCTTCGTGAAACTCATGCGCGCGCGGACTTGAGCGAGCAGGTAACTATTGGCGCCAAGCTTGCCCCATACCTGGCCGACAACGAAGTCGGTACCATCCGTATCCTTGAAGGTGCAGTCCCAGCTTGCGAGCACCTTGTCGAATTTGGCCGGCAGGTCTTTGGGCAAGTAGTAGCGGATGCCGTCTTCTTTGAAGACGTTGCCGCCCAACGATTTCGGGGTCTGCTGGAACATCGCGGACCACCAGTAATCTGACAGCTCGGCCTTAAATTCGAGTAGTTGAGCGAGCGGGTGCAATTCGGGCACAAGGGGGCCACGCGGCAATTTCGGGTTGTATCCGCTTTCTGTCGGCTCATTGATCGCAGGGAACCTGAGCACGGTCAATCTCGAATCGCCTTTATGCAACGCAACAATGCGCGCCGGTAAATCATCCTCGGCCCAACTCGTCGCCATGATTATCTGCCCGCTATTGGCCGACATTCGAGTTTTACAGGTTGACTGATACCAATTCCAATGTCCCTCTTTTGTTGTAGAGCTCAATGCTTCCTGCGCGTTCTTTATGGGATCGTCCACAATGAAGACGTCGGCCGATTTTCCAGTGAACCCGCCACCAACACCGTCACCAATATATGACCCGCTACCTGTGGGCGACGAGAATTGACCGTTACGGTCAATTGTATATTTGCGTTTAATGTCGAGCGCTGGAAATAATCGTAAGTGCTCGGGGGAAACCAGATTGCGCCGGACATCCAGCGACATCGAGTCAGCCAAAGTGGCCGAATAGCTTGCGGCAGCAATACGCCAGCTGGGGAACTTCCCGAGCAAATAAGCGGGCAATTTTCGGCTAACAATCTCGGATTTACCGTGTTGGGGCGGCGCCTGCAATATCAGTATTGGTCGTACACCAGCATGCATATCGTTAACGAACTTGTCCAGCGCAGCACAAACGTGATTCGAAAACGTGGAATTTACGTAACTCGGATTGCTGTACGCGATGTAATCAGCGAGCCCGCGCCTTGCCTCACGGCGTCGCAACAATTCGGCAGCAGCTTCCTTTTTGCCGATCATACGTATTTCCATTCGAATCCGTATGCCGTCGGATAATTACCGAGGCACCTTTGAGCAATATTACCCTTGGACGCTTTCGGGAAACCGTTATCTCGCAGCCACCTCGCCGCGCCAGATACTGACGGAAACAACATTCCATTTGAACATGAGACAGGTTTACTTATTTTCAATAGATGTGACGCTGACGGTTTGCGGCCTCTTGAAGTGACCCCGATTTTAGCGCGAGTTTCTTTTGAAACTGTGTGACCCTTTTTGGAGTTGCTAATTTTTTTACGGTGCGACTCTGTTGGAATACGCCCCTTGTTGCCTGCACTAATTTTTGCGCGGGCACTTTCTGAAGCGACGTATCCCGAGCTACCTTCACCGCCGTCGGTTAAATTACATAACGTCGCTCTACCGCAAACTGAAATAAATGATTTTTCTAAATCGAACGCTTCGCCCTCAGTCAGTCCGTCAGCAAGTATCTCAACAACATATCCATATTTTTCAGCAACACGGTGCCAATATACATTTCGACCCTTTTTAGACCAAGCGCGCTTACCGCGACCTTTGCCGATATAAAACACATCACCCGACACCCTGTTGCCGACAGTCCTGTGCGCGTATACGTAAAAATCGATCATTCTTCGGTCGCTTCGTCCGCACGGATAAGCGCGGCGAGCTGGTCGTCGGTCAGGTCGTTAGCGGTGATATGCGCCAAAGGCACCGGGCCACCATTGGGGCCGCTGATTTCCTTTTTGTCTACCAGCATGCCTAAATAACGGGCGAGCTTGTCTAGGGCCGCGTCCTGATCGCGCATGAGTATATGCAAACCGTCTTTGGTTTTCTTGACACCCGCAAACAGCCGACGCGCCGAGCCCTTGAGTTTGCGGGTGTCGGCGATGTATACCTGCTCAGCGCCTTGACCACCGCACTCCGGGCAACCATCGGCCGGCTCGGCGTTCAGGTCAAACCCGAAGCCACCCATGCCGTCGGGGGCATCCTTGCCGTTGTCGATCGCCTTATTGACCGCCGACAAATATTCAGCCTCAGTCCATTGGTACTGATGCCCAAACCCATGGCAATGTCGGCAGCAGACGCGCCTTAGCTGCGTCAAGTCGTTGGCGTCGGCGGTTGCTATCTGCATCCATTGGCGAAGCACCCAGGCACCGTCCACAAGGGCAGCGGCGGCGAGTTCTTCCTTGCGTTCCTCGATGCGAGCTGCAATCTCAACGTTCTTCAATAACTCATGGCCGATCTGGTATGCAGTCTTTTCGCTGTATCCCGCACGTATAGCGGCCTGCGTGGCGTTGAAATCCACACAATATTGATTTGCAAAGTTAATTTGTCTTGCGTTTAGGCTCATGGTGACCCGATTCTAGCGCATGGCTTCCACAAATAGCAAGTTTACCCCGTTAAAAATATCGGGGTGTTTACGGTGTGTTACTCTAAGTTATTGATTTTAATAATATATATCTATAAATACCCCTTACCCCGTAATATATAACATTCATCATCTGACATAGATGATACGTAAATATAATGCTATATATACATAACTACCCATTATATTTACGCTATATCGTTTAATACCGTAGGACTTGACGCGTTGCGGGGTTTTAGTTAAGCGCGCCAAGTATTTGATTATAATAACCCATGACAATTGGCGGGTTGGGTAATTGACTGCCATAATTAACTATAGTATGATTACGTAACGTAATTTTTATCGGAATATATTATGAAAGAACGCAATTTCACTGATCCGGTTACTGGGGAATATTCGACGTTACCATGGAGCCCCGGGGATGCGTTAGCGAACGGATACACTCGATGGATGGATCGCGACGGTTGCGGTCGTTGCAAAATGGAAGGCCGCGCCCCTGGAAAAAAGGCAAGGTACCTAAGAGACAACAGCTGCAGCTTTTGCCTAATCACCGACGCGCATTCGCTATGGGGTCAATGGGTGCAGGGCGACCCCGGCAGACCGTCCCCTTGGTCAACTCACCCTGACGCATCCATTGCGCTCGGTATAAATTGGTATTACGGCAGCCCCAATCACGATATTGTATGCCCTCACGGTCCTCACTTGCGCAAAACTTCGATTTCAACAGGGCGCTGTGTTGAGTGCGAAACTGATGTGGCTCACTTTAGAGCACAACGGCGGGGGCCTCGCGCGATTGCACGCGCATCAGGTGAACGATACTACACACCAGCAGCGCCGTGCGGCACGTGTGGCACTGCATCGCCGCGTCACGTAGTTACCAACGGGTGTACTGGATGTCATAGGGCGCCTGTCGTTGCAACACCCACAGTTGACGGTAGGCGAACTCCGAGCCAAATATTTGCCGACGAGAATCCTGAGTTTGTCATGTCTCGAGACTCGGCGAACGCTATGGGTTTTACTTTGTATCGCACTGGCGAAAAGTGCAGGCGCGGCCATGCCGGCTGGCGCTATGTATCCACGGGCAACTGTCTTGACTGTTTGAAGGGTGAGGTATGATCAACATATTTGCCGGGTGCGAATATATCCTCCCTCTGAATAAAATAAAATTGCCCGACGGTACTTTAGTTGATCGCAAGCGGTTTAATGTTATTTACGGCGGGCACACCTTCAAGTCGTCTGACGGTCAGGTGACAACCAGCGCGTGGCTGGCATTTACTCGTTTTAAAGACTAGTATCGAACCCAGTCTGCTGAGTGAACAAGGCCCGCAAGTTATCGGCGTAAACGTTGGGGAATTGACCCTTGCTGGCCATATCGCAGCCCCTGACGCTGTAAAACTCCACGTCATACAAGTCGTTGCCGCAAGCTTCACGAATGCGCTGGAGCATGAACCATGCGGTTTTCTGGGTAACATCCAGTTCCTTAGATAACTGGATAGACGAAATGCCTTTACGGGCCGTTGCTACCAGATACATGGTATAGAGCCACTTATCGAGCGGAACATGCGACCGCTCAAAGATGGTTCCGGTGCGGACGGTAAAATCGGTCTTGCAGTTCAGGCAACGGAAGTATCCGACGAGCTTGCGAGTCTGGATGCGATCTACACAGCCACAGGCAGGGCAGATAGCGCCTTGCGGCCAACGCCGCGCCTCAAGATAGATACGGGCAGCCTCGGCAATGGGAAATCGCTTGAGAAACTGGTAGGTACTGATTGTGATTTTATCGTTCATGATAGCGCTCCTATAAAACCAGTTTGCAGACTGCGCAGGTTTCACCATTGTCTATCAGCGGAACAATACGCTCGCAGCGTGGGCAATAACCATCAGGATTATGCGGCTCTAGCGTCAATCCTGCGCGGTAACCACGCCCTAATGCCGCCCGGCTTGGGTCGGTTGATTCAGAGGTAGACAAAAACAATTCATGCTCTGCCTGAGTGCCAAACCGCTCGCCATGGTGGGCGCGGCGCAGACCCTTTATGTAGCCTGTCCACCACGCCTCATGCAGATAATTTGTTTCGATGCGGCGCATCGTATCGGCGCGGCGCATCAGAGATTGAAAATTACTCATATATATTTTTTAGCGATTTGAATTTTACTGAGAGGAGCGCGGTGGAAATCCTTGTCGTCGCGAATATATTGCTCGAACTGAATTTCATAATTAAGCGCGGTTGCGTCGAAAAATTCCCCATCAATTTCAAGCCACGAACTGCCGCATCCGATATTTCCGTATCCGCGAATGTTCGACTGGCGCTCTTCATACAGTGCATCCAGCGCTTTGAGCAGATTGGCAGGGCCGCAATTCCAATTGCGGACAGTCACATCCTGACCGCCCCCATGAGATTCGTAGATTCCGGAATTCAGACGTGTGTGCAATGTGATTTGGGATTTCATTTTTTTACTCCTCACCGGGCTAACTGGCCGATGTCAGAACTCTGGGGCGGTAGAGTCATTCCGTAGTGCATGAATAGGATTATACAGATTTACATCAGGGAGTCAAGTATATAATTCCAATTACTTTAGCTACTTGCATGATTTTATCCCGGTAAATTGTTTCGACGGGTTCATTATCGCTAAATAATTTACCTATGTCAAGGGGAACGGCACACGAATGTGATTATTTGCAGTTTCGTACGCTTTGGCCACCTCTCCGGCCACCACCAGCGCGTGTGCCGCACTATCTCGGCGGACAAATATTCGAGGCTTCCCGCCATCCGGCAGCACCATATTATTGACGCGACCGTCGTGTAGCGCCGGGTGATACACGTACCCGAGCGCTTCCAACATTTCCTTGCGTTTGCTATGTGTAACCCTGCGCGCAACCCCGAGTCGCTCAAGTAAGCGCTCAAGCTGTATCGACGATACGAAGCCACCACAGAAGCCTGGCAAACCCTGCGCAACCGCTTCGATGACTTCTTGCTCGACGCCGCCCATGCTCGCGCTTATCGCTGCGGCGGTGCTCGTTGTGTCCGGTGCGCGATGCGATAATCCACCGGCACCCAATGCGGGATTGAACTCTTTTGGGATTGGGAATGTCCACAGTAATTCAGCGACGATGGCGTAACCTTCCTCACGTAGCCAGCTATACAATTTCGGGAAATATTCGCCCGACATGCCGTCGCGAATAACATGGCTGGCATTTTGCTGCGCTGAGTAAAATACAGCATAGCGCCGGTCGTCATTGGTTTTTGGCAAGTCCGACTGATTATTGCAGTTAAACATAAAATTTCCGCAGATATCCCCGCTTACCTGGTCGATACCTTTGGATTCAATTTCAAGCCCGTCGCCGCCGGTAATCATCGGTTTCAGTTCTTCGATAATTTCCATTTTTGAGCCTGGCACGTGGATATCCTCGACTGCGTAGAACGTCTTACCTACCATCCAGCCGTTAAATTGTGCGGCCAGCTTTGACGCTTTTGGCCAGTGCACATAGCGCCGACCGATAGCCTCGGCCACGCAACGGCTTAACAAACTCTTACCGTTGCCCGGCGCACCTTGAACGAGCGGCGCCCATTGGAATTTATGGCCTTGATGCTGTACGCATGCTGCCATGTAGCACAGCAAAATAAAGCGGTCGCGCTCATCGGGTATTATCTTTTGCAAGTGCGTGAAGAACGGTGTAGGGTCACCCAGCTTGCGCGGCACATCCACCGGCCAATATGTATTAACGAACGTTTGGCCACCCTTATCAATAATCGCACCGGCCGGCAGATCGGGCTTAAAGCAAGTAGAGGTTGCCCTGGGTGCGCGGTATATCTGGCTTTGCGTGAAGGCCTCCCACGCGTCACGCGTTGTCTTTTCGTTAGCCATGTCCATGCTGTACGAATAGCCGCCAAAATTTACTTTGAATTGCTCAGGCTTGAGCATCGCGCCGCCTGGTATCAACACCTTGTGCTGATCCTGTATGTATATACAACCCGCGAACATATCCAATTGTTCGGTAACTCCGGCAAACGTTGAACCCTCGACCAATCGAGGGCGCGGCGGTTCGGCTGACGCGCTGGGTGCGGGGCTCGATGGCGTGCCTGCCACGGGTTCGATGCTCTTATCCGTAAGCACCTCAAACTGACGACCGACGGCGCCAAGAATTGTGCGCGGCAAATAGTCCTCACGTTCCCATTTGTCGCGGGCAAGGCTGGACTTTCGCATAATCCGTTCGATGCGGGCGCAGTCTTTGCCGGTCCAGAATGCCAGATGCTGCGCAAGGGCTGCATCGGCGCTGCTTGAGTCGTAACCGCGAGCGGGATCTGGATAGCATCGCGACAACACTTCGACATTGCCCGACCATAAGTCCGCAAAGCTAGCGCGGCCGCCAAATGCTGACGCCGTGGACTGTGAACGCAGAGCGCGCCGGATAAGTTCTTCGTCATCTTTGGGGCCATTCCACTCGGCTGCAGGACCTTCCGCCCACCCCTGTTCCAAAAGTTGCGCGGCGTCTGGTGGGAAGTATTGAGCTATCAGGCTGGGCAGTACGGCGGTGCAGTCTGCAGCCACATTGCCGATTGCGCCCGTGCCGGTGAGCGCTACGAATCTTCCGACGTGATAAAGTTCTAAGTGTAAATCCGTATTCTTGCAAGCATGCGCCGGAATAGGGGCACTATAGGTGCCGAAGATGTGTAAGCCGCGGTTCGATTTTGACACCTCCATTGCTGCACCGTTGAACTGCGCGCAGAGCGATGTGGCGAGCGGCGACCACGTATTGTCAGACTGCAGGCAGTCGTCGATATCCAAAAAGAAAAACGGGTCGGCTTCAGTAAAAACGAATCCGACACCGTGATTAGGGCCGTAATTAAGAGCGCTCGCGAGTGCCGTCTGACTGTCTGTCCATATGTTTGCATCATGTGCGTTTGCTACCTTTCCGGTTCTGAAATCGCACGGAAATTTATCGGTCTTTCCGGGCCGCGTCTGGCTCGGCTGCGCCACGTATAAAATAAATTGGCGGTACTGCTCCATTGCTTGCAAAGCTGCCGGTATTTTTATCATTGGGCTATTCCACCAACGATTGTAGCGCACGCAACTTTAAATCGGCCGGCGCCTTGAGTGCGTGCGCATCACCGACGGCAATGCCCTGCACCACAATAGCTAGATTCTCGGTCATTACCGCCGAGCGCATTATCGTGCGGCGAAACGCTGGCATAGTACCGAAGTACAGCGAAATAGTGGCCTCCGCTATGCCAATCTCATCGGCAATAACCTTGCGGGTAAGCTTCGAGTATCCCCCTGGACGCTCAGCAATTGCGATAGCGGCAGTTAATATTTGATACCGACGGTCGTCGGGATGTTGACGTTTTTTATTCATATTTTCTCCTGCGCAAATTATGCTCAATAATGACGAGCGCGTCAACTACAATGTACCAACCCCTGTACAAAAAGCAGCATCACCACCACCAGCCGTAACCAACTGCGCCCACGCTAACTGCGCGACCTCGCGTTCGGTGCCCGTATATCGCCAGCCGACAGCTTTCGTTTCACGGCTCACAAATTGCGCGATCGTGTGCCCGACGTGCGCTTGAGTGATAAGCACCGGACGCCATCCGATATAATCACCACTCTTTATTTTCTCATTGATCTGTTTGGACTCATTGGCCAGCCCGTAGCGCACCGGCACGCCCCGGCTATCCAGCAGCGCCCCGACGTTATTGCGGAACAACTTCACGCCCTTACTGGCGGCCTCCAAGCGTACCACAGCAGCCACGGCGGCCTCACTGGTTCCCGACATTGCTTTCGGTAATTCATGGCCGCCGTATAGGCCAAAAAGCTCTTGTAATTCAAGCAGCGCCTGCAAGGTTACACCGTGGCGGATAGCCCACCGATTAATTGAGGGGGTCATCCCAAGTAGCTCCCGATGAACGCTTTGGCCGCTTCAGCATTGATTGCATTGCCGTAACCGCGCAATCGTCCCATTCTGGCGGGAGCCCCATCAGCCAGCGGGAATGTGCCGGGTTCAACTGGCCGCAACTTTTCATCTCTGCAGAACAGCCAGTCAGCATCTCGCCAGAAACTGTCAACCGTGCGGGTGTCGCCAGCTGCGCCGTCACGTCCAGTGTGTCCGTACTGATCTGACCGTTCCGAATCCTGCCCCCCTGATACCCGCCCTTGTGATCCCGCACGCTGCATGTCGGCCATCCCGCTAGTGCAGCCACATCCTTCAACGTAACTTGCACTTTGCGTCCGTCCGGTGTTTTCCCGGTAGACGTCGTCCCTTCTGGGGATGTTTGTCCGCCCGACGGTAGGGTTGGAGTCGGCCACCCAGTAGGTCCTGTCTCGGATGTGCGGCGCACCGACGCCCGCAGACGGAAACGGGACCGCCCCGAAGGCGTAACCCAGGGCTTCCATGTCAGTGTGTACAAGGTCGATCCAAGTATCTGCACCCTTGCTTGCAACTTGCTCACCAAAGACGACGTCAGGTTTGCACTGGCCGATGAGATAGTGCCCAGCGGGCCACAGATGCCGCTCGTCAGCAAACCCAGCGCCTTCACCTGCCGCGCTGAAAGGTTGGCAGGGGCAAGACATTGTCCAAACTCGTCGATCGTCAGACCACCCAGCGCGTCGTAACGCGTATGACCAGACGCCGATTCCGGCGAAGAAGTGACACTGTGTAAACTCTCTGATTTCGTTGGGCAAGACATCTTCAATACTCCTTTCATCAACCACACCGTCCGCGATGTGACCTTGTTTAATTAATTCCCGTAACCATGCGGCGGCTTTAGGGTCGTGCTCGTTATAATACGCAGACATTATTCCGCCCCCATATATGTAACAGCATCCAGGGTGCCGTCGATCCCGTTTTTAGCAAGCTCAAGCATCACACGCTCGGCCAACTCACCAGCCTCACGCGCCCCGAGTGTCTGAGCATTCGCTACATCCAGCCCGAATTTGTAATAAAAACGCCGGTAGCTTTCAGACTCTCCACGCCCTTGTGCCGCCTCAAGGCCAGCCCACCACGCAATTGTATTGCGTAGCTGACTCTGAGCCTCGCGCCGTTCCCAATGCCTGCGACGAACCGCCCCAACAACCTCGGGTGCCGCGCCGTATGGTACGACACAATCGCCGTCGACTTTAGCGATCTGACCGCGCAGCGCGGCAAGTGTGGCCTCGTCCAGTTCCAGCAAGTCACCGTCGACGAACTCGGGAGCGCTACGCACTGGCGGCGGCGGCGGATAGTGGCCGCAGTACGGGCAGCATTTGTATACGCGCTCATAGGGCTGCACGCACTCAGCATTCGCGCATATGCGCAGCGGGATTGCGTCGGACTTTGAGGCGGCTTTGCGGTCGCGACGGTTTAACGACCATTCGCGCTTGGCATCCGGCAAGCCGTGGCGCAGCGTGTTGCCCACGTGATCTAAATAAATCATGTGCGGCTTACCTTCCATGACGCGCAGACCTCGCCCGAAGCGTTGCGCGAAACGGTTAAATGATTGTGTTGCTGCAGCATCGCTAATCACCTCGACGCCGGGGCAGTCGAAACCCTCATCAATCAACGCTACCGATACGATCTGCATAATCTGTTTGGACTTGAATTTCCCAATTACCGCGGCGCGCAACGCGTCCGGAGTTTTTCCGGTAAGCACTTCGGCAGATACCCCGGCGACTCGGTAGCGTGACGCAATGTCGGTTGCATTTTCCACACTGTCAGCGAATGTCAGGCCGGACTTGCCGAGTGCATGCTTGACATAGTGGTTTACAGTATCGCCGAGCACCGTAGATTTTCGAGTCGCGAGTTTTAATTCGGGCGGGCTGTAATCACCGCCGGCGGTCACATGCACCGCGGACAAGTCGAGATTTGAGGGAGGTGCGAAAATTTTATATTGCGACAGGAAACCTTGATCGATCAGCCAGCGCGGAGTCGGCCCCATGATCATGCAGTCAAAAAGCCCATCGGCATGCCTGCCCAAACCCATACCGTCGGCACGGCCAGGCGTTGCAGTGACCCCGAGTCCTCGCGCATTCGGAAACCGCGCAACGGCCTTGCCGAATTGATTTTCTTTAAGTACGTGGTGCGCCTCATCATGTACCCACAATCTGACCTGATTGAACCATGCGGACGTATCTTTATGCTTAACCACGCTCTGCACGCTTGCGACGCCAGTTTTAGCGTTCGCGTCGTAAAATGATCGCTTCAATTCCCCCATGTGACCATTAACGCAAAGCCTGATTAATGCGGGCGGCCCGATGATACGGTGTCTGACTGACTCCCTCGCCAGCGCGATAGACATTTGTGCCACCAATTCGGCACGGTGCGCCAGCACGATAGACGCGCCCGGTTCCTCTTTGACTATATGGCTGAAGGTGACGGTTTTTCCGCCGCCGGTAGGTAATACAGCGAGCACGTTTTGCATGCCAGATCCCCACGCGTTACCGATAGCGTCGTGCGTTTCTTGTTGGTATGGTCGAAGCTGCATTATTTACCACCCCGCGCTGAGTCAATTCGCGCTTGTGCTATTTCAGCATATTGCGCGTCGAGTTCAAACCCTAGGAACTGAAAACCCTCAAGCGCGGCAGCTCTGCCGGTACTGCCTGAGCCCGCGAACGGGTCCACAATCAGCCCGGCGGGCGGCGTGACTAATTTACATAGATAGCGCATCAAGTCCGTTGGCTTTACTGTGGGATGATGGTTACTGCTGACACTGGCGTTTCTTTGGTATGCATTATCGATACTGGTAAGGCCTCCATCGTGCGAATATTGTTTCGTAACGAGATGTCCGCAACCTTCGTCGCGGTCTTGCTTCGAGGTCTTTGGGCAATAAAAGAACCGCGACGAATCCCCGAGAACATCCTCAATTTCAGAACTACCGTCATGAATAAAATTAGCAGGATAGCGACCGATATGGTCAGTAGGAACGATACCCTTAAAGTTCCCGAGCGCCGACGTATTGCTTTTAGCAGCACCGTTCGTTGTGATTATGTCATTGCCAATCCTACACGCGTCAATATTCAACAACGTCGCAGTTTTAGCAGGCTTTCGCGCCAGCGTAATCGGTTCAAACGCGGGTTTCAATGAGCTCTGATGTTTAGGAAAGCCGCTACCGTAAACCCAAGCGATTATGTCGCGTATTTCAAAGCCCGCATCCTCGATGCGAACCGCCATTCGATGCTGTGTCCGTGTGCCTGCGAATGCTAGCAAATAGCCGCCCGGCTTCAATACACGCAAACATTCGATCCATATATCAACGCCAGGTACATCGCAATCCCACTTTTTGCCCATGAACGAAATGCCATAGGGGGGATCACATACTATCGAATCGACACTATTATCGGGCAACAACGCGAGGCCGTCGCGGCAATCTAAATTTAAGATGGTCATATTTAACAATTCATGTTGACGGATACGTCATTATTATTTATAGTCCACTCGCAGTCAATCACTTTATTAACCAGGAGATGTTAATCATGAGCATTTTAACCATAGATTTATCGAAGGCTTCGCGCACCCAGCGTGAAGCTATTATTGATTTTATTAAGACGTACCCTGATCCACATGCAGCGGCGATGGCGCTCGAAGTTACTGTCGACACCACCAAGGCTAAAGCGGCAATCACTGAGCTGGCAGCACATGCCGCGACCGAGCATGCAAAACTTGACCACGAGCATAAGTCCACTCTACCTGAGCTCGCATTTAGCACTCACGGGTCGCCGGCACTTGACTCCGATGCTACTAAATTAAATGCGGTCTTCGGTCGAGGTGCTGCTGGCCCTACTTTTGCCGATATCGACCCCGCCGCAGCCTTCGGTAACGTTCCCCCTTTAGCTCAAGCGGCACCCGCTGCCCCCTCTATTGCGGTTGTCGCTCAGTCAACGATTGCCCCCGAGGTGCCGCTGGCGACTACCATCACCCCGAGCGCGAGCGCACCGTTACCGCCTGCAGCACCCTCCGCAGCAATCCCCCCGGCTCCGCCTGCTGCACCCCCAACCGTGAGCCCTGCCGAAACCGATAACGATGGCCTGCCGTGGGATCCGCGCATACACGCCAGCACCAAGGCCAAAATCGCAATCGGCAACTGGAAGGCGAAGCGCGGCGTTGATCCAGCGCTAGTGGCGTCAGTTACTGCTGAGCTGCGTCAGCTTATGGGTGCCCCTGCCCCGACCAGTGCGCCGCTTGCTGCGACTAGAGGTTGGCCATTCCCTGCAGCACCAGCACCAGCACCAGCACCAGCACCAGCACCAGCACCAGCACCAGCACCAGCACCAGCACCAGCACCAGCACCAGCACCAAACGCCGACGCTCGCCAGCAGTTTGTCGCGCTGATTGGCCGCACGTCAGCAGCAATGCAAGCGGGCAAGATTACGCAAGCTGAAGTGACTCAGTGTTGCGCCGAGGCTGGTGTGCCGGCGTTGCCGCTGTTGGCTAATCGCCTGGACTTGCTGCCGACCGTTGCCCGCAATATTGACGCATTGCTCGCGGTGCGCAAGTGAGCGCGCATTCGGTTTTACCGCCGAGCGGTGCGGCGGCATGGGCGCGTTGTGGGCTGTGGGTGACCATGAATCAGGCTTACCCAAAAGAAGACACGCCCGACAGTCTTGAAGGTACAGCAGCGCACTGGGTATTTGCGGAAACGTTCAACGGACGCGAAGTGCTTGAAGGTGCGATAGCGCCCAACGGTATTGTTGTGACCGAGGAAATGATCGAAGGTGCCGAGTTGTTTGTCGAAACGGTTCGTAAGCGCATACCTCGCGAACGTTTTACGTTATTCAATGTTGAAACGCATGTCGATTGTCATTTCGTACACCCTGAGTGCTGGGGGACGCCTGATGTCTGGGGATATGGCTCAGCTAATAAAGTGCTTGAAGTTATCGATTATAAGTTCGGGCACCGCTTCGTTGAGGAATATGAAAATGACCAAGGCGTTACGTATATCTCGGGTTGCATTGATTACCTCGCGGATCGATTTAGCACGCAACCGGCATTATTGGATCAAGTGCTCACTGTTAATTTCACAATCGTGCAGCCGCGTTGTTTTTACAAAGGCTCACCGGTGCGTACGTGGTCGGTCAAAGGTTCGGACTTGCGGGGTCAGGTCAACAAGTTACGACGCGCTGCAGAATTATCGCTCGCGCCGAACCCTGTCGCCGTGACAAATCCGGAGTGCCGAGATTGCTCAGGCCGTCATGCGTGCCCAGCGTTGCAAAAAGCTGCATACGCTGACGCGGAATTTTCGGCAATGTCGTCACCAGTCGAGCTATCACCACAGGCGGCGAGCCTTGAACTCAAGATGCTTGAGCGCGCACTTGAGCGGCTACAGGCTCGGGTCGAAGGGCTGCGCGAATCTGTGACGGCGTATGTCAAGCAGGGGCATTCCGTACCGTGGCACCGCGCTGAGCAAGGTTTCGGGCGGCAACAATGGACAATGCCGCCGGAGCAAGTAATTGCGATGGGCGAACTCATGGGGGCCGACTTGTCAAAGCCTGGAGTTAAGACACCAAAGCAGGCGTTAAAATTAGGTGTTGACGAGTCCGTCATTAACGCTTACACTGTTACACCATTGGGGTCGATGAAACTGGTTCCCGATAATCCAGCAGATGCGCGCCGCGTGTTTGGCACAACATCAACTTAAGGAGAATTAATAATGCAAGTTAAATTTTCGGCAATAATCGGTTTAGATGCAGCGCTCAAGGCCGTGGAGCGTAACGGCTACGCGCTCCGGTATGTGAAAGACCAGAGCGAAGCTGTGTGCCTCAAGGCCGTGGAGAGTAACGGCTACGCGCTCCGGTATGTGAAAGACCAGAGCGAAGCTGTGTGCCTCAAGGCCGTGGAGAGTAACGGCTACGCGCTCCAGTATGTGAAAGACCAGAGCGAAGCTGTGTGCCTCAAGGCCGTGGAGAGTAACGGCGACGCGCTCC
>Ga0307376_10000976_pt1 | contig 32899 bp, 26 predicted proteins | sample TR2MG_FD_202536 | JGI IMG/M metagenome (GOLD analysis project Ga0307376, IMG submission 202536) | Soil microbial communities from Risofladan, Vaasa, Finland - TR-2 | ecosystem: Environmental > Terrestrial > Soil > Coastal area > Acid sulfate soil | place: Finland: Risofladan, Vaasa | collected...
GGCTCGGCGATCTGCATTCGTTTCAAACGACCGCCGCAAGACCTGTTGCGCCTGACCCACCATGAACGCTCGCACCCCAACTGGATATTGCTGGGCATCCAGCCTAACGACTGCCTGAAGATGGAACTGCAGGTCAAGGTTCCGGGACTCGACCTGAACACCCGCACCATCAGCCTGGATGCCACCTACCGTAAGGGCGGCGACGAGGATTACGATGCCTACGAAGGCTTGCTGCTGGACGTGATGCTGGGCGACCAGTCGCTGTTCCTGCGCATCGACGAAGTGGAAGGGGCGTGGCGCATCGTCGATCCCGTGCTTAAAGTCTGGTCGATGGAGCGCGATTTTATCAACGGCTACCAGGCTGGCAGTTGGGGGCCGCGCGGCACCTACCGCCTGTTCGACCGCGACGACCAGTTCTGGCGGCATTCGCTCGATATTGATGGCGCTGACGCGCAGGCTTATTGAAAGATCAAGGTGAAAATAAGAAAAGCCAGCTTTTTTAATGTTGGCGGAGTGGACGGGATGTTCCTACAGGAAGCTTAAAACATTTTATAAACATCCACTTGTAAACAATGAAGCGAACCCTTGTAACACCAAGTTGTAACACCCGCAGCAGCCATCAATTTGCCACGAGCGAACATCTTGATTGACCGGCTAAAGCCGGTGGTTTAAACCTTGTGATTGATAATTATGGCGTTAGCAGGCTAAATATAGCCTTATTGCGTGGCGCACTCGGATTGATGGGCATCCGGGGCTGTGGCTGCCGCACAGCGTCTCTCAACATCCAATCATGTTGGGCGAGGCTGGGGGCTTTTGTGTGTCACTTTGTGCATAGAAAAAATAGCCTGACAACGCTATCGAATGTTACACTTGTCATAATAATTTGAAGTATGTGTGTAGGGTGTCAGTAGCACCTTAGGGAAGCTGACATACTTCCCCCCGCAGTCCAGCCCGCCAAATGGCACGTCTGAGCGCGCTGCCGGGAAATTTTATTGGTGGAGGCGGGTTGGTGAATCAACTCAAAAAGGCCACGTTTGCCGTAGATAAAACCTGTTTGGCAAATGAAAACTCTGGTTCGGTAACGAATCACCAGAGTGAAGTTGCCTTGCCAGAACAATCACCAGCAACCTCGTTTCATCTGAAACAAACTTTACCCAAGGTAGCAATCCTTCTCTGTACTTACCACGGCCAGCATTATTTGGCCGAGCAGCTCGATTCATTTTCTGCTCAAATTTACTCGAATTGGGAAGTATGGGCATCTGATGATGGTTCACAAGATGACACCCATGCCATCCTCGAAAACTATAGGCAAAAGTGGAGAGGTGAACGGCTTTCCATTCACTTCGGTCCCGCGGAGGGATTTGCTGCCAATTTTATGTCCTTGACTTGCAAAGCCAGCATTCAGGCGGATTATTACGCGTACTCAGATCAAGACGATGTCTGGGAAGTGGACAAACTTCAGCGCGCGATGGCTTGGCTCCTGCCCATTCCTAAAGATGTACCCGCGCTTTACTGCTCCCGTACGCGACTGGTTAATGCCGAAAATAAAGATATCGGCTTCTCGCCTCTTTTCATCAAGCCACCAAGTTTTGCCAATGCGTTGATGCAAAACATTGGCGGCGGAAACACCATGGTGTTTAACGATGCGGCTCGCAAGCTTTTAAGCGAGGTCGGTGAAGATGTTGACGTCGTCACCCACGATTGGTGGGCTTACATGGTTGTCAGCGGATGCGGCGGACAGGTCTTTTATGATGCTTATCCTTCATTACGCTACCGTCAGCACGGTGGAAATCTGATGGGGATGAATTCGAGTTGGTTTGCACGTTTTGTACGTATTCGCATGTTGTGGCAAGGGCGTTTCAGACACTGGAACGACCGCCATATTCGTGCTCTGCAAGGTTTGCGTGATCGCCTAACCACAGAAAACCGTGCGATTCTTGATTGCTTCGCAAAAGCGAGAACTCAACCCCTGTTTCCTCGGCTGATTGGATTGAAACGCTCGGGAATTCATCGCCAAACTTTACTGGGCAACCTAGGTCTTGTTGCCGCTGCGATTTTCAAGAAGATTTGATCAGATGAGGCGCGCAGCCGTGTCAATTCCAAGCAATATTGCTGAGGGCGCCGGCAGAAATAGCGTAAAGGAGTTATTCAATTTCATTGGGATATCGCGAGGCTCGTTGGCTGAACTTGAAACCCAGTTGCAACTTGCGGTTATGCTTGGCTTTACCGTACCAGAACATTCCACCTTTGAATTGGCTAATAGCACCGGAAAGTTACTAATTAGTTTGCACAAAAAATTGAGTGCAACATGACTCAACTCACCACTCCCCTCTCACCACTAACCAGAAAAGGCATTATTCTCGCCGGCGGCTCCGGCACCCGGCTCCACCCCGTGACCAAGGCAGCCTCCAAACAACCGCTGCCGATCTACGACAAGCCGATGATCTACTACCCCCTCAGCACTTTGATGCTAGCGGGCATTCGAGACATTCTCATCATCTTCGCCCCGCAAGACACACCGCGCTTTGAGCAACTACTCGGCGACGGCAGCGAGTGGGGCCTCAACCTGCTGTACGCCGTGCAACCCAGCCCAGACGGTTTTTCCCAAGCCTTTATCATCGGCAAAAATTTCATCGGCAACGCCCCAGGTGCCTTGGCGCTGGGCGACAACATCTTCTATAATCACGACCTGCGCACTCAGTTTGAGAAAGCCATGGTACGCAATCAAGGCGCAACCATTTTCGCCTGCCATGTGCAAGACCCCGTGGATATCCGCCGCAGCTCGCCCACCGCTGGGCAATATGTCGCGCTGGAACTGTCCGCCGAAAACAAATGTATGCTGTGGATACCCGAAGACTTCGCGCATGGCTTCGTGGCGCTTTCAGATGCCGCAGAGTTGCTCTACAAAGCCATCGACTACTGGGCACCCGGATTCGAGCGCAGCATTGCCTGGAACGATTCGGTCATCGGCATCCAATGGCCCATTCAAGGCGAGCCCACTTTGTCCGCAAAAGACCAACAAGCCAAACCATTGGCAGAAGCGGAGCACTTCGCATGACCCCCACTCCTCAGACGGGAACCAACCCTCACGCAGCCCAATCCACATCCCTCGTGGCGCTGGCCAAAAGCCTCTGGTGCAACCGCCAGATCATCGTGCAAATGACCACGCGCGAAGTGATGGGCCGCTATAAAGGCTCTGCCATGGGGCTGGCCTGGTCCTTTTTCAACCCCGTGTTCATGTTGACCGTGTACACTTTCGTTTTCTCCGAGATTTTTAAGTCTCGCTGGGGTGGGATTGGTGGTGACGATAGCAAAACACAATTCGCCTTGGTGCTGTTTGTCGGCATGATCGTTCTGAGCCTGTTTAACGAGGTACTCAACCGCGCCCCCGGATTGATTCTTACCAACGTCAATTACGTCAAGAAAGTGGTATTCCCAATTGAGATACTGCCGGTCATTGCCATGGGTACGGCGCTGTTTCACAGCCTCATCAGCCTTGGCGTGCTACTGGCTGCCTTCGTACTCCTTAATGGCTACCTGCACTGGACAGCGATTTTCACCCCTTTGATACTGCTTCCGCTGGTCATCATAACCCTTGGCCTAGCCTGGATGCTGGCATCCTTGGGTGTGTTTTTGCGCGACGTGGGGCAAACCATCGTCATTATTACCACCGTGTTGATGTTTCTCTCCCCGGTCTTTTACCCAGTGACCGCAGTCCCAGAAAGGTTCCGCCCGTTTATCATGGCCAACCCGCTTACCTTCATCATCGAACAAGCGCGAGAGGTGCTGATCTGGGGGCATTTGCCGAACTGGATAGGTTTGGGCGGTTATACCCTGGCTGCTTCTGCCATCGCCTGGGCAGGCTACGCTTGGTTCCAGAAAACCCGAAAGGGGTTTGCCGATGTCCTCTGACATAAAGAAACCTCGGTATTCCCTCGCGGTAGAGGGGGCGGTAGAGACAAACTCCAGAGCAAGCAATATCGCCATCCGTGTAAGTAACCTTAGCAAGTGCTACGAGATTTACGATACCCCGCGCGACCGACTCAAGCAATTTGTTTTGCCATCATTAAAGCGCATGGCAGGCAAAAGACCCCAAAATTATTTCCGCGAATTCTGGGCACTAAAAGGCGTTTCATTTGAAGTAAAAAAAGGTGAAACCATTGGCATCATCGGGCGAAATGGGTCGGGGAAGAGCACCCTGCTCCAGATAATTGTAGGAACCCTTACGCCAACCACTGGAGAGGTTGCTGTTCAAGGACGTATAACAGCCTTACTTGAGTTAGGAAGTGGCTTTAACCCGGAATTCACAGGACGTGAGAATGTATATCTGAATGCGACACTGTCCGGACTGACTGGAAAAGAGACTGATGAACGAATTGATAGTATTGTCAAATTTGCCGATATAGGCGAATTTATTGATATGCCGGTGAAAACGTATTCAAGTGGCATGTTTGTCCGACTTGCTTTCGCTGTCCAAGCAAACATTGACCCAGAGATTTTTATTGTTGATGAAGCACTTGCTGTTGGCGATGCTTATTTTGTCCATCGGTGTATGCACCGCTTTCAACAGATGCAGAACGAAGGAAAAACAATAATCCTGGTAACGCATGATGCCACTGCCGTAAGACAACTTTGCGACAGGGCTATTTGGGTTGATCGGGGAGCGTTGGTAGCAATTGGGGATGTATCGGAAGTTGTTGATGCTTATTTGGCGCATTTGTTTTCAGAGGGGCACGACAGTTATGAAGCCCCCCATTTTTATCCGGATGCCATCCAGGAAGTTTCGAAAAATATAGCCGATTTAGAGAACGGATCCATTATTCACCACGAGACGGACATTGCCAATGTTGACCAGCGTTTTGGGAGCAGGCTTTGTGAAATCATTGGGATTGGCGTTTATGATAAGTTGGGTCGCCCAATCAGCTCAACCAGTAATGACATTGATATAGTGGTGAGGGTGTCAATAAAAAATAATCATCCGGAAAAAAGTTTAAGGGTGGGCGTAGGTTACACTTTTCGCAATGCGCGGGGTGTTGATATCTCAAGCTCGGATACCATTGTGACAAATACAGATATTGGGTGCTGCTCACCAAGCGAAATAATGACGGTATCAATGGTAATTACGCTTCCGATCCTTCACCCCGGTTTCTATTCTATTATTCCAAGCACAGGCTACATTGATGAGAGTGGAATTCCGGTTGAAACAGATAGAATCATCAATGCGGTGGTGATAGAAGTGAGTTCCGACACCAAAGTAAATGTTGGAATGCGCTTCAATACAAAATTTAAGGTGGATGTTAAGTTGACCGCCTTGTCTGCCGGAAACAGGGTGCAGGAATAATATGAATAACGAATTCATTTATTATATTGACGTGGTCGGAGGGTGCAATCTCAAGTGCCCATCGTGTCCAATGGGCAACTCTCGTAGCATACCTCGCACAAAGGGGTTGATGGAACCGACTTTGTTGAACCGCATCATGAAGAAGGCGGCTAGCGAATGCAAGGTGGGTGGTGTTGGATTGTTCAACTGGACGGAACCATTGCTTCATCCGCGTCTTTCAGAATTGGTGGGGGTTGTAAGATCGCATGGTGTTCCTTGCTCTATCAGCACGAATCTCAGTGTTAATAAAAGTTTTGATGATCTGCTAGCAAGCAATCCTGAAGCGATTTATGTTTCCACTTCGGGATTTACGCAGGCTGTTTATGAACGCACTCATAAAGGCGGAGATATAGAACTCGTCAAGAGCAATATGAAGTCTCTTGCCGAGACTAATGCTAAATGCGGCGATAAAACGCATATCACTGTCATGTTTCACCGCTACCAGGGCAATCAGCAAGATGAGCTTCTCATGAGGGATTTTTCCGAAAACCTAGGCTTTTCGTTTCAGACTGACCACGCTCGTATGATGCCTCTCGAGAAGACGCTTGCATATATTGGCCATGATCCGAGCATGGCACAATTGACGCCTGATGATTACGAAATTCTTAAGCTACTGCCTATCCCGCTTGATGAAGCAATGAAAATTGCAGTACAACACAAAGCCCAACCATGCTCGTTTCTCAGCAGCCAAATTGTAATAGATGTATTGGGTGAGGTTCAGCTATGTTGCGCTGTTTACGATAGCAGCAAATACGCAATCGGCAATTATTTGAATACACCACTTCCCCATATACAGGAGCTTCGCCACTCGCATCCAATGTGCTCCAAGTGCAGGAGCGCTGGGGGGCATGTGTATGCTCCAGCCAGTGCGCCGGAATTTGAAATTATTGCAGCGGCCAACTTGTCGCAAAAATAATAGATTTTGACTGGCACATTAGCCAATGCGTTAGTTCACGAGTTTTTCAGGGGTTTGGATGGTAAAACACAATAAAGATGTTCAGCGTTTTTACGACGAGCTGATATACGGTGACAAGGCAACTTTAAGTAAGAGCGAGGCAATGCTGAAAGCATTTCCTTTCCCAACTATGGAGCAATTGCCAAGTTTGCAAGTGTTGGAAGTGGGTTTGGGCAGAGGGGAGTGGGCTCTTGGCTTGGCCACTTATGCCCATCGCTATACGGGTCTGGATTATTCCGAAAAAACTATTGAATATATTCGGCAAGAGCTAGCCCCTCTTGCCTTGCAAGAAAAGGTTACTTTAGAACACGGCACGGTGTTGGCCTTGCCTTTTGAAAGCAACACATATGACGCTGCATATTGCATTGGTGTACTTCACCACACTCTAAATGCTAGGCAAGGTTTTCGGGAACTTCTGCGTGTTTTAAAACCCGGAAGTACACTGAATATAATGCTTTATGGGCAGGTACAGCCGCGAAATATTATTCGAGATGCGTTGTTTTATATATCAAGGCTCGGACGCTGGGCAGAAGAGCTAATTCTCAAGTTGGTTCTGAAAATAGAAAAATGGCATTTGTCGGACGCATGGTTTTTTAGAGCTGATGGAAATATTGTGTTGTACAAGGACTGGTATTTTGCACCGATACAAAGTCACCATACTGTCTGGCAAATCTCCAAATGGGCGCAGCAAGAAGGCGCAGAGGTTAATTATGTTTTTCTAGATCAATACCGGAACACGCTCAAGAGACATCAACGTTGGGCATCTGGCACAATATCAGGACGTTTTTTTTGCCCGGACTTTATGGCAAGCATTAGAAAACCGGGTGCTTCAGCATGAATGTTTTAGGAATAACAGGGTTTTTCCATGATCCATCCGCAGCTCTGCTTATGGATGGCAAGTTGGTCGCGTTCGTAGAAGAAGAGCGCCTCGTCCGTGTTAAGCATGCCAACGCGACGTTTCCGGAGCGTTCGATTGAGTTCTGTTTGCAAGAAGCAGGGATTAATTTTGGTGATCTGGATGCCATCGTTTGTGAACACGACATGGATGTCATCCTCTCGCACGATCCGGAGATGGAACCATACCGCCAGACATTCAAAAAACATCCTGAACTTCAGGCATGGCATCGCGAAATATTTGTGGGCGCTAAGACGCGCTTCCTGGATTTCGCTGCCGAAAAAGGTATCCGAAAAGCGGTTTTCGCGCCGCATCATCACACCCACCTGGCAACGGCATACTATGGCAGCGGATTTGACGAGGCATTGGTCTTGTCTATTGATGGTCGAGGCGATACTCAAAGTGCCATCATTGCCCATGGTGTGGATGGAGAAATTCACATTTTGGATGAAGTCCCCCTGCCTGATAGTCTTGGACTATTGTACGCGGGCGTGACGAAATTCTTGGGTTATGCGCCATTCGACGGGGAAGGCACGGTGATGGGTCTTGCGGCTTATGGCACAGACACTTACCGCGAGTTTTTTGACGAATTGGTCGGGCGTAACGGTCACCGCTTTGTGATGAAGCCAGATGCAGCTTTCAATGAGTTAATCGATCCGCTGTGCAAGGGAATTCGCAGCCCGCTGGAGGCACGCTTCGGGAAGCCCAGAGAGTTCAACCCAGACCCGCGTAATGGAGTAGATGAAAACATTGCCGCCTCGCTACAGGCTTGTGTTGAACGTGCGGTCGCTGATTATTTGAAGCATTACATTGAAGCAACTGGCATCAAGAAGCTGTGTATTGCCGGTGGGGTTGCGCTTAATTCCAAGATGAATGGCCAGTTGTTCAGGCAGCTCGGTCTCGAAGATATTTATGCTTTCCCCGTTGCGGGTGATGCGGGCTGCGCCATTGGTGCTGCGATGTGGTACGCGAAAGAAATGCATGGTCAAAAGATTGAGCCTGTATCACATGCTTACTTTGGCCCGGTAGCGTCGGAGGATCAAATTCAATCGGCCTTGCAAAAAACCGCATTTAAGATTACGAAGCCAGACAATATTGCAGAAGCATCAGCAAACTTATTGGCAGAGCACAAGATAGTTGGCTGGTTTCAGGGAAGAATGGAAGGCGGCGCGCGAGCTCTTGGTGCACGCTCGATACTTTCAAATCCTTCCCGCGTAGCGGATAAAGATGCCGTGAATATTCGTGTTAAATTCCGCGAGCCATGGAGGCCATTTGCGCCCTCCATTCTGTATGAAAAACGGCAACGTTATATGGGTTCTTTGGTGCATGCGCCGTTCATGACGGTAACTTTTGAGGTTCCAGAATCAGCAAGAGCTGAGATACCGGGTGCAATGCACGTTGACAACACGATTCGTGTTCAGACGGTTAAGCGTGAGGATAACCCGCTGTACTACGAGGCTATATCTGCATTTGAAAGCAAAACAGGCACTCCAGTGTTGACTAACACTTCGTTTAACCGGAAAGGTGAGCCGATTGTCAATTCGCCCGAAGAGGCCTTGGCGATGTTTGGCGCAACAGAGATGGATGCCCTGGCAATCGGTCCATATTTGGTGACCAAGTAACTATGATCTTCGACCAATACAGCCGCTATAAAGCCTGCTCAGATTTGCTCCGTCAGGCAGGCATTGCTCCTGGCAGTTCTGTCCTCGACATTGGCAGCGGCCCGGAATGTCTATTCGGGCAGTTCATGCCGGATGCTGCGATGACTTACGTTGATCCATTGATTCCAAGCGGTTCCGGGCAGGGGCATATTACAGGCGATGTGTTTGCCAGCGAATTGGACGGGCAATTTTTTGATTGCGTATCCGCGGTAGATGTCCTGGAGCATGTGCTTTCCGAACACCGGCAGGCATTCCTGGAGCGGATGTCGTCACTCGGCAAGAACACCTTGATTCTAGGCTTCCCCTCTTCGGATTCATCAGAAGCGTTGGAGACGGACAAGGCTATCGACGAGCAGTATCGCGCAATTTTTGGCCATAATTACTCTTGGCTGGAAGAGCATTATCGGCATGGGCTTCCATCCATGGTCGGGGTTGTGGGGCAGCTAAGTCAATTGGGTTGGCATTGCCAGACAGTGGGTCACGGTCACGCGCCTTGGCTGCGAGAGTTGCTGGGCTTTGTGATTTGCGTGTGGGATATCCCCAGCATGAGCAATGTCATTTTGCGGATTAGCGACAAATTTAATCGTGAGCTATATCAACACGATTTCCGCGCGCCTTATTATCGGCAGTTTGTGATTGCTTCACGCAGTCCGCTGCCGCAAATAATCGCACCCGCAACAAGCAACAACATCGAGGCGGCGGATGAGGCCTTCCGGGTGCTGATGGAAGATGCGCAGCGGCAGTATTTTACTGCGAGTTTGCGGCAACTTGTCGAGCGCGATGCACAGATTACCGTACTCAACCAGAAGATTGAAGAAGTGTCCGTATGGGGAGCAACGCAGCAAGTCGCAGCGGCAAAGCGCGATGTCCAGATTGCCGCACTCGACCAGAAGATTGAAGAAGTGTCCGTATGGGGAGCAACGCAGCAAGCCGCAGCGGCCGAGCGCGATGCCCAGATTGCCGCACTCGACCAGAAGATTGAGGAGGTTTCCGTATGGGGAGCAACGCAGCAAGCCGCAACGGCCGAGCGCGATGTCCAGATTGCCGCACTCAACCAGAAGATTGAGGAGGTTTCCGGCTGGGGAAGGTTGCAGCATGAAAAAAACACTTCTCTGGAACAAGCCCTTTCCGACAAGCAGGCTGAATTAATGAAAATGTCCGATTGGGCATATGGAATGATGCTGGAGCTTAATCGGCGCAATGCTTCTATCGCTTCCCGCGTTGAAAAAGCAGCTAAACGAGGTGGTGCATTGGCCAGAAAGAAACTTGCACAATCTTTCCTGGGGGATATGGTGCGACATGTGCGGGACAGTCGCCGTTTTCGTGAAAAGAGAGTATCGCAAGAGGCCATTCGGCAATCTGTTCTGGAGAATCGGGGGAGGCTGATTATTACCTTTCCGATTATCACTTGGGATTTCCGTTGGCAGCGTCCTCAGCAGATTGTTTCGCGGCTTCGGGATCATGGCTTCTCTGTATTGTATGTGGCGATGTCGCTTGCGGCACTTGGCCACCGACTACGCGGCAACAAGGAGGCTTTGACGCAGATTGGTTTTAATGAATTAGCTCCGCACGTCAACCAGATATGGCTAAACAGTAGCAAGCAACTTAATATCTACACCGACCCTATCGAAGGTGATGATCTGCATAATATTTCGATAGGGCTTAATGCGCTCATCTCGGAATTGCGCCCCAAATCGATTATTTATTTGGTTCAGTTTCCCGGCTGGGGACCGGTTGCGCAGGACTTGCAAAAGAAGTTGGGAGGCAAGGTAATTTTCGACTGCATGGATGATCATGGTGGATTTAGTACCAATACGGCGCAGGCACTAAAAACTGAAGAAGTGCTGATGGAAAATGCCGACCTGATCCTCACATCTTCCAATTTACTGCAAGAGCGGGCGAAGGCTCTAAATCCCAATACGATTCAAATCAAAAATGGAACCGAGTTTGATCATTTTACGAACCCGATTCAGAACGGGTATCTGGACCATTTTTGCGATCACCCGATAATTGGCTACTACGGGGCTATCTCCGACTGGTTCGATATGAAACTTGTGGCTCATTGTGCCTCGCAACGGCCAGACTGGAATTTTGTCTTGATTGGCGCAACGTTCGGCGCAGATTTACAGCCGGTCGAGGGCCTGAAAAATGTACATTTCCTGGGAGAAAAGTCATATAAAGACCTCCCCGGTTATTTGGCGTATTTTGATGTATGCACGATTCCTTTCAAGGTTATCCCGCTAACCCTGGCGACCAATCCAGTCAAGTTTTACGAGTACCTGAGTTCGGGGAAGCCCGTTGTTTCGATTGAGTTGCCGGAGCTTCTTGCTTATCAAGAGGACTGTTATCTGGCTCGTGACCCGGATGCGTTTCTGGCACAGCTTGAGCGCGCTTATAATGAGCGCAAAGATGAGAAACTGATTGGGCGCAGGCTAAAGCTGGCCAGTGAGAATTCGTGGGATGCACGGGTCGGCACGATTCTGGAAGCTGAAATTTTTAAAACGTACCTTCACCAAAGCTGAAAATCATGAACAAGCCCGGCACACTAACTTTCAAATGCAATATATGCGGAACAATGTGCGAGGCGCCGGCTGCTGCGTTGTCTCGTGAAGAGCCATCTTGTAAATCGTGCGGTTCAACAGTGCGCATGAGAGGGATGATGCATGCGCTATCAATTGCTCTTTTTGGGCGTGCAATTTCTTTGCCTGAATTTCCGGAAAGAAAAGACCTTCTCGGTAAAGGGATGAGCGACTGGGATGGATACGCAAAACCATTATCCAAGAAGCTGGGGTATATAAACACCTACTACCATAAGGCGCCAAAACTGGATATCACTGACACTTCTAGTGATGATGGGCAGAGTGTTGATTTTCTGGTTTCTACTGATGTTTTTGAGCATGTTGCACCACCCGTGAGCATCGCTTTTGAAAACGCGAGAAAAATGCTGAAGCCTGGGGGCGCCTTTGTTTTTAGCGTGCCTTATGTGCTGCAGGGAGAAACGCAGGAGCACTTCCCCAATCTGCATGAGTTTAAACTGGAAACGAGAGACGGCAAACGCATCTTGATTAATCGCACAAGAGATGGAGATGTAGAGGAGTTTCCCGAACTTGTTTTCCATGGTGGCGAGGGCGAAACCATCGAGATGCGTGTATTTTCAGAGTCCGGCTTGCTGAAGGATTTGCATCAGGCAGGGTTCAATGATGTCCAGATCATGAAAGACCCCTATTTTGAGTTTGGGATTTATTGGCCTAGCTCTTGCTCTTTACCAATTATCGCGCGCGTAAACTCCATTCCGGTTAGGGTATTGGACTGGGGGCCAAAATCAACAAGTTCGGATGGTACCGCTAACCCGCAGCCTAGTGGCCGGTCTGCAATATGGTTGAAGATTGCATATGTGCGACCAGGGGCTACTTTGGAATTACGCATTGGCGAGCATGTCGCTGATGGGCTGGTTGTAACGGATGATTTGATAACTGGGCTTATTCCCCTCGCGGCTTTGAAAACGCAGAGCACTCAACCCGTCTCAATTGCAGATGCTAATACGGGTAGTAGTGTACATGTCGGTTTTTTGACGATGGCGGAGTAATTTCGGCGTGAATCAATTTCGCGTGAGCATCGTAGTGCTTTGCTACAACGGTCTGGAAGAGACGACGCGTCCTTGCCTGGAAAGCATCGTAGCCAACACGCCGGTAGGCAGCTACGAACTGATTGTGGTGGACAATGCCTCCGCGGACGGGACGGCGGACTATCTGAAGACATTCGTCGCGCAGCACGCAAATGTCCGCATTCAACTGAACGACACCAACAAGGGCTATGCGGGCGGCAACAATGACGGCATCAAGCTTGCCCAGGGTCAATATGTGGTTCTGCTGAACAACGACACGCTGGTTCCTGGCGGATGGCTGGACAGGTTACTCAAGCTATTCGATGAACAACCCGGTGTAGGACTGGTCGGGCCGGTGACCAACTCCGCAGGAAACGAACAGCGCATTGAACTAGAGGGATTGAACGAGAAGAACTTTGAAGAAATAGCAGATGCCTATATTGAGCGGCAAAAGGGCGTGTGGTTCACCACCGAAAAGCTGGGTTTCTTTTGCGTAGCAATGCGGCGCACGCTGCTGGAGAAGATCGGCTACCTGGATGAGAAGTTTGGCTTGGGCATGTTTGAGGATGATGACTACTGCATACGGGTAAAAAAAGCTGGATTTACCCTTGCCGTTGTCGAGGATTGCTTCGTCTTTCACAAGGGCAGCGTGTCGTTCAAAAAGTTGGCGACCAGAGATTACATTGAAATATTCAATAGAAATCGAAACTATTTTTTCGAAAAGCACGGCATCTTATGGACATACACGGATATTGCATTTGCCTTGTGGGTTAAGATACGTGGTGATTTGGCAGTCGTCGAAAAGAATGGCGAAAAGACGGCTATTGAGCGGATCAAGGGGCGTGTTGAGGGTATGACGAATGCCCTGTTTCAGTTGCGTGACGTTGAGCAGAGATATGCGGAGATCGGCGGCAAGCCTCTTATTGAAGTACAGCTTGCCGAGAAGCAGCGACTGTTAATGGAAATGTCTGACTGGGCAACTGCCTTGAAACAGGATAATGAGCAATTGGCCGAGACGGCTTCCGCAGCCAGGATAGAATTAATGGCGATGTCGGACTGGGCGGCAAGTATGAAACATGAAATGAATGAAATGTCGCGTTCTCGTTGTTATCGCTTATTCCGTTTCCTGCAACGACGGGGCATTTAAGATGACAACGTTTCGCGCGAGCATCGTCGTGCTTTGCTACAGCGGACTGGAAGAGACGACACGCCCCTGCCTGGAAAGCATTATAGCCAACACTTCTGCGGACAGTTACGAACTGATCGTAGTGGACAATGCCTCGGCGGATGGCACAGCAGACTATCTGAAGACCTTCGCAGCGCAGCACGCAAATGTCCGCATTCAACTGAACGACACCAACAAGGGCTATGCGGGCGGCAACAATGACGGCATCAAGCTTGCCCAGGGTCAATATGTGGTTCTGCTGAACAACGACACGCTGGTTCCTGGCGGATGGCTGGACAGGTTACTCAAGCTATTCGATGAACAACCCGGTGTAGGACTGGTCGGGCCGGTGACCAACTCCGCAGGAAACGAACAGCGCATTGAACTAGAGGGATTGAACGAGAAGAACTTTGAAGAAATAGCAGATGCCTATATTGAGCGGCAAAAGGGCGTGTGGTTCACCACCGAAAAGCTGGGTTTCTTTTGCGTAGCAATGCGGCGCACGCTGCTGGAGAAGATCGGCTACCTGGATGAGAAGTTTGGCCTAGGCATGTTTGAGGATGACGACTACTGCATGCGGGCAAAAAGAGCGGGATTTACCTTTGCGGTTGTCGAGGATTGTTTTGTCTATCACAAGGGCAGCGTATCGTTCGGCAAAATGGCTGTCGAAAGTTATCGCACGCTGTTTGAGAAAAACAGAGCTTATTTCAGGGAAAAGCATGGAGTTGAGTGGGCGCTGACAGACATTGCTTTTTCTTATTGGGAAAAATTGGATAAAGATTTGTCGGCCTATGTTAAGAACAGCAAAGCTGTCGCTCCTGAAATTGAAAGAATCCTGGTTAGGCACGAAAACTTCAAACATTTGTTGGTGCAGGTTCACCGAGCAGAATTAGCTAACACCCCATCCAATATACGTGCAGCATCAAGCCAGATTGCCGTTCGAGCGAAATGGCATACTCGCTGGCACAATTTTAAACGTAACGCGATTCATGGAACCACTACCGAAAAATTGCGTTACATACGTGCGGTATCTGGCGGGATTTTGTTTCGGTTTGGCTTCAACCGGGGGTCAGGCGTGCCGCAAGAAGTGCTTTCCAGGTTAAATGCGATTAAAAAAGAAGATGTCATTTTTTTTTCAATCATTGACTGGGACACACGCTATCAACGGCCTCAACATATAGTATCGCAGTTGGCACAACTAGGGAAAAGAGTATTTTATATAAGCGCAACAATATATCCAAATAAAAGCTATTCAATAAGAGTGATCAAAGAAAATGTGTTCGAGGTGATTCTTCCGTACCACTTGAAAAATTGGATTTATGCAGAAAAGATTTCAAATGACTTGACGTTATTGTGCGAAGGAATCGATACAATGATTCTGGACATGAATATTAAAGATGCAGTCATCGTTGCAGAGTTTCCCAGATGGTACCCTCTTATAAAGTACCTGAAGGATAAATACCATTACCCGGTTGTTTTTGACGCTCTGGATGAGTATAGCGGATTTGAAAATGTAGCTCCAGATGTAATAGATTGTCAGAATGCATTGGCGGAATTGTCTGATGAAATTTCGGTTACTTCACAAAAAATTTTCGATAATCTTGCTCGCCACTCTTCTAAAATAACTATTGTTTCAAATGCTACTGAATTTGATTATTTTTCAAAATTACCCTCAAGCGGCCATCTTGATGCTTTAAAAAAACCTATTATTGGATACTATGGCGCAATAGATAAATGGTTTGATACTGAATTGGTTGTAGAAATGGCAAAGAGCCATCCGGATTGGAACATTGTATTAATAGGGTTAACTCAGGGTTCAAATGCGGAAATATTAACAGGGTTTCACAATGTTCATTTGATTGGAGAGGTTCCATACAAAGAGTTAACAAAGTACCTTTGCAGTTTCGATGTTTGCCTAATCCCATTTAAAATTTGTGACTTGATACTGTCAACCAACCCTGTGAAATTTTTTGAATATATAAGCTCAGGAAAGCCCGTTGTATCAACCGCTTTGCCTGAATTGAAGAAATATGGTCAATTATTGTATTTATCAGAAAATCACGATCATTTTGTTTCTAATGTAGAGCAGGCACTAAAAGAAAATAGACCTGACGTAATAGCAGACAGGATTCGACTGGCAAAAGAAAATGATTGGATTGTTAGAGCAGAAAGTATTAATGCCATTATTAGAAAAGCTATGAAACCTTCATGATGAGCAATTCAAAAAAAATTCATTTTAGTATCATCATCCTTTGCTATAACAAACTGGAGGAGGCAACCCGTCCCTGCATAGAAAGCATTCTCCAAAAGAAAAATAATTATTCTTTTGAACTCGTTATCGTAGATAACAATTCACAAGATAGCACAGCTACATATTTATCTGAATTAAAGAAAAGCAATCCTGATCGGTGGATCAAGGTAATAGAAAACAAAACAAATAAAGGGTATGCGGAGGGAAATAATGACGGAATAAAAGTTGCAGAAGGCGAATATATCGTTTTATTAAATAATGACACTCTGGTAACTGACTGCTGGCTTGATCGTTTTTACAATCACTTCGGCGCGCATACGAATTGCGGGCTCGTTGGGCCAATTACAAACAATGCAGGCACTGAGCAAAAAATTAAGATAGATGGATTAGATGAAAATAATTATCAGGAAAAAGTGGCCCCCTACTTAGAAATGAATAAAAAGAAATTTTTCCATACTGAAAGACTTTCTTTTTTTTGCGTCGCTTTTAGAAATAATCTGGTTGCCGAGATCGGCTTACTTGATCCCGGGTATTCCATTGGCATGTTTGAAGATGATGACTATTGCATGAGAGCGCGATTAAATGGGAAAACTATTGACGTGATTGAAGATTGTTTTATTTATCATAAAGGGAGTGTTTCCTTTAAAGAGCTGGATATTGAAAAATATCATGATTTGTTTGAACGAAACAAAACTTACTATTGCACAAAGTTCAATACCTCATGGACATTTTCTGATGTAGCAATCAATTACCTTGCAAAGATCGCTATAGATATAAAAAACGAACTGGATGGAAATAATATAAAAGAAAATATTCGCTTTCGAATAGATGATATTTTTGATTTGTTAAACGTAATAAAAAATAAAGAGGTGGCAACACCTCCTAAAATAGAAGCAAGTGATCATCAACAATATTCATATATAGATAACACAGCCACAAAGGGTATCTTTAATAAAATAGCATTATCGATCAAACAATATGGCGTTTTAAAAACATTAAGAAAGATTGCTCGTAAGCTCGTAAGAAAGGCAATCAGCTTGATAGCCCGTATATTGTTTCGCGTGAAAGCTAACGATTCACCGGCTTTACCATTTGATATTGCAACCCCAATTAAAACAATAAATGTTGAAGTGGTTGATATGCCATATGTATCGAATAGGACAGATAAAAAATTATCGATAGTCACAACTGTTTTTAACGAAGCTAAAAACATTGAATCATTCCTTGATTCAATTCGTAAGCAAGATTTTAAAGCGGATGAAATTATTATTGTAGATGGTGGATCCACAGATGGAACTTGTGATTTATTACAAAGCTATTCGCAAAAATATTCAGAGTTAAATTTGAAAATTTTTGTAGAGATAGGCTGCACTATTGCCAAAGGAAGAAATGTCGGTATTAGTAAGGCATCAAATGAGAATATTATATTGACTGATGCCGGGACGAGAATGGCAAAGAATTTTTGTAAATCTCTTTTGATTCCATTTGAATTAGATTCAAACGTTGATCTTGTCAGTGGGATAACCATTCCGCACAGCAAAATTACTGCTACTTGGATAGCCAGTGACTATGATAATTATAACTTCCAAGATTTTTTGCCCTCAGCGCGAGGCGTGGCAATAAAAAAATCCATTTTTAACAAGGTAAAGGGTGGTTTTCCGGAATATCTTACAAAAACAGGTGAAGACACACTTTTCATGATCTTCTACCGCTCATATTCTAATAAATGGTTGATCAATAAAGCGGCAAAAATTACCTGGGAAGTTCCCGACACTTTAGATGAAATTATTAAATTGAAACAGAGTTATGCTTATGGTGATGGTGAAAGTGGTTTTGGTGATTGGAACTACTCACAATTCACTTTAGTGCGCTTATCTTCATATCTGTCAGGGAAAAAAAAACGCCCATCAGTTGAGCGCAGAAGAGGAATAGCGAATGTTGATATAGTACTCGCGAACTATCCTTTTGAATGGAACAATAACAAAGACTTGGAGCTGGCAAAAGAATTAATATCGAAAAACAGAAAAGTTTTTTACATCCAGGAGCCGTTCTCATATTTTGGCCATGTAAAAAAATATATTGATTTTGATTTCACTTTGATAGAAATCAGCCATATTAATGCCTTTGACGTTGAAGACTTTTGTTTTTATTACAAGGACTTTAATGTGACTATTCATGACAATCTAAAAACGCCGACTGCAGAAGATTTAATTGAAAAAATAAGAGTGTTTCATGGGAAAGTTAATGCGTAAGGCTGCCCCATAATACCTAGTATAGTGCTGCGCTATTGGCAATACTTATGTGTAACCCCTTGTAGGCTGGGCAAAACCCGATAATGCTGCTCTTGCGGTTAACATAAGTTCTAGGTAGCCGTGCAACACTGCACTAGCGAACTATATGAACACAGAATTTTATCTGGAATAACCTTGCCCGCGAAAAGCGTATTTCTTAACTGGGGTCAAACCCTCTCATAAAAGTGAACCTCTTGAAGGATGCCTCGCAGTGAAAAATTTGACTGCAACAATCACATTACTTTCTTTGCTTGCTGGCGCACTGCTAACCATTTTGGGGCTTGCGCATTTGCAATGGCCACAAGCTTTGCCGTGGTCTGATAAGGGTGCGGTAATTCGCTTTGCTAGTTTCTTGATCATCTGCACGGTTTTGGTTTTTGCGGGCTCCTGGTGGAGCAGAAAAAATGCACTGCTCGTAGCGGTAGCGTTCGCTGTGGGGCTTGCACTCTTGGCTGGCGCGCTGTGGCCTTTGCTTGTAATTTTATGGTTTGTCGTTGCCTCAGCCATTTTGGGGCGATCTATTCTTACTGCACTAAGTATACGGTCCGAGGGCGATCGCTGGGCCACAAATCTTTTGGTTGGGGCCGGCGTTTATGGCACGATTGTTGGACTTGTTGCTCATTTTCCTGTGAATTATCCGGGGGTATATGGGGCGGCTCTTGCATTGCCTCTAATACTAGGTTGGCGTGTGGTTGTCGAGCAAGTTAAAAACCTTTGGGTTCTGGTGGAGCAAAGGGATCTTGCCGGGTTCCGTGTTAATGGACTTGATGTAGCTATCGCAGTTGTCGCACTGACCTATTTCGTTGTTGCACTGATGCCAGAGGTCGGGTTCGATTCGTTGGCGATGCACCTGTTTATTCCTGCGCACCTCGCACTGCGTCATCAATGGGGCTTCGACGCAAGTACCTATGTATGGGCAGTGATGCCTATGCTGGGTGACTGGATTTTCTCTATCGGCTACATGCTGGCCGGTGAGACGGCGGCGCGATTGATTAATGTGAGTTTTATCTTCATTCTAGGCTGGCTGGTACGGGATATTGTACTTTGGGCTGGCGGATCAGTTGTTGGTGCAAGATGGGCGGCGCTTATTTTCTTATCGACACCCCTGACTTTTACCGAGAGTAGTAGTCTTTTTATTGAATCAGTTTGGGCATCGTTTGTTGTTGCGGGTACGTTGGCGATTCTTAGCGCTTGCTCAACTTCGGGCAAGCCAAGATTTGAGTTGCCGGTTGCTGGATTGCTGCTTGGATGTGCGCTGGCAGCTAAAGCGGTTACATTCACGATATTGCCGGTATTGCTATTGTTACTGGCTTGGCGATACAGATCATGGCATAAAGTAATCAGCTTGCCGTTTTTGGTGCTTGGCCTTTGCCTATTCTTGGTGATAGGTCTAATCCCGTATGTGACAGCATGGCGCTTAACAGGCAATCCAGTTTTCCCATTCTTCAATCATATTTTTCAATCCCCTTACTATCCTAGCAGTAAAGATCCTTTTGGTGCAGCAGTCTTCAACCAAGGACTGAAGTGGGATGTCTTGTATCAAGTTACGTTTCAATCAGAGAAATACCTTGAGGCAACAACTGGGGCAGCGGGTTTCCAGTGGCTGTTACTATTTTTTCCAGCATCAGTCGCGATATTTGCCGATAGGCAACGGCGAGGCATTGCGCTGTTATTTGTCGGAGTTATGTCGATTGCTATTGCCTTCCACTCTACGAGTTATTTACGTTACGTGTTTCCGGCATGGGCAATATTGGCCGCTGCTATTGGAGTGGCTCTGGATAAGGTTTTCTTAAGACATGTAATCGTTAAAAACTTGGGGTACATGGTGGCGGTGGCGACTATAGGACTGAACCTTCTGTTTTTTAGCTCAGGAGCGTTTTATAGGGATTTTGCGCTTAAGTCGGTTGCCGATGAATCAAGTCGAGAACTCTATCTATCGGGGCGGATACCAATCCGTAGTGCGGTTGAGTTAGTTAACCGTCTGAATGTCGGACGAGCCCCGGTTGCCGTCTTTGGCAATCCATTAACGGCAGGACTTTCAGGGGATGCGCTTTACCCAAATTGGTACAATTTTGCATTTCAGGGAGAAATTGGCTCAATCCACACAGAGCAGGATATCGCTAATATTTTACTGAAGCGGGGCGTCAATTTTATCATTCTGGATTCGAATTGGAATGGGGTGAATTGCTGTAGCGGAGGAGCGGAAAAACAGGCCCTTGTCGAAAAGGTAAGCGAGAAGATTGCGGAATATGGTTCGTTTAGTGTTCGAAAAGTCAAAACGGATTACCGCTTTAAAACTGAGTTGCTTAGCAATCCGGATTTCACATCAATCAAGGGTTGGGGTTTGGCTCCCGGGGCGAAATATGATCCTGATACAGGTGTTATTCTGGCTAGTGTTAGTTCCACGGCATTCCAAGGAGTGGCGGTTTCCCCTGGTGGGCGATATCTAAATGCTGTTGTCGCTCGTTGTGCTAAAGAGCCGACATTGGGGCGTATTCAGATTAATTGGATTGATATTAAAGGGCAGTTTGTCAGCGCGGACATTAAGACCTTCGAGTGCTCTCCAACTTGGGTTGAACATGCAATGGAAGTGACGGCACCGCCAAATGCCGTTAATGCTGTGGTTTATGTCGCGGGGCAATCGGCAATACCTTTAGAGTTTAAAGGCAACTCATTACGACAATGAATATTACGACATCAAACCAAGAGGAGAATCAAGCCGCGTTTAGCAACAGTCGCATCGCTGTCGTTATCCCTTGCTACAGAGTCACACGGCAAGTTCTGGAAGTGATCTCCAGCATCGGGAATGAGGTGTGGCGGATTTACGTTGTTGATGATGCCTGCCCGGATGGCTCTGGGAAATACGTTGAGGCGCACTGTTCGGATCAGCGTGTTCGGGTTGTTTATCACGAAAGCAACCAAGGCGTGGGCGGTGCCGTGATGACTGGTTATCGTGCAGCTATTGCAGACGGTGCAGAGGTCATTGTCAAGGTGGACGGAGACGGGCAGATGGACACAAGCCTTATCCCCAACTTCATCGAGCCAATCTTGGCTGGGGAAGCCGATTACACTAAGGGTAACCGCTTTTTCGATCTCGAAGAGATTCGTGCCATGCCCAAGGTGCGTCTGTTCGGCAATGCGGTGCTGTCGCTGATGGCCAAACTCTCAACGGGCTACTGGGATTTGTTTGATCCCACCAATGGCTACACGGCCATTCATGCCGACATTGCCAGGCATTTGCCGTTCTCGAAAATCAGTCAACGCTATTTCTTTGAAACCGACATTTTGTTCAGACTCAACACATTGCGCGCGGTGGTCATTGATGTGCCCATGGATGCCAAATATGGCGATGAAGTCAGCAATCTTAAGATTTCGAAAATCGTTGGGGAGTTCCTCATCAAACATGTGCGGAATTTTTTGAAGCGAATTTTCTACAATTATTATTTACGCGATTTATCATTGGCTTCAATAGAGCTGCCTTTGGGATTATTGCTGCTTCTGGCAGGTACTGGCTTTGGCGGGATCCACTGGCTTGAGTCAGCGCGGGAAGGTGTCGCCACACCGGCAGGTACGGTCATGCTGGCTGCCTTGCCTATCCTCATGGGACTACAGCTTGTATTGGCGTTTCTAGGTTATGACATCGCTTCTGTGCCACGTAGACCAAGACATAAGGGGCTTCGTGCGCGGACTGTTTCGGTTCGGGGCGCGTCAAAATGAGACGCCTGATTAATCTCTTGCGCGATCCGCTTCTCGATGGCATGGATGTCGATGGAGAGAGCCGCCTGGAATTACATCGCAAAATGCTTGAAAAAAAACGCATGTTGCGAGAGGTATTCACCGAGTTTCATCACTTATTTCGGGCACTCGATCGTCAGTTCTTCTCAGGCAAAGGTATCGAGGTCGAGTTGGGGTCTGGTGTTTCGCCCATGCGCGATTCTTATCTCGAAGTGTTGGCTACAGATATCGTTGAAGCACCTCACCTGGACAAGGTGCTTAATGCGGAAGCGATGGATTTTACCGACAATTCGGTCAGGGCAATTTATGGACAGAACTGCTTTCACCACTTCCCTCACCCAGATAAATTCCTGCGTGAACTGGATCGAGTGCTGATTCCCGGTGGCGGCGCTATCCTGCTTGAACCCTACTATGGGCCGTTTGCATCATTCCTGTTCAAACGATTGTTTCGCACCGAGGGCTTCGATAAAACCGCCGTCTCCTGGGAAACCCCTGTGGCAGGACCGATGAATGGGGCCAACCAGGCCTTGAGTTACATCGTTTTTGTTCGGGATCGTGCCGAGTTTGAGCGCAAGCACCCGTCACTCAAAATCGTGCATGTGCAGCAAATTGACAACTATCTCAAGTATCTAATTTCTGGCGGGCTCAATTTCCGGCAACTGCTTCCGGACTGGATGACTGGCGTGGTCAACATCGCCGAAAAATTGCTGAGGCCTTTTAATCGTTGGCTGGCACTTCATTATGTCGTCGTAATCAGGAAAGTTGGCGCATGATCTTCCTGCGTTATCTGGCGATACAAGTGCTTGCATATGGAATTGATATGGGATCATTCCTTCTTGCATTACATTACGGTTTGGCAGGGCCCATTGCCGCGAATGTAATTGCCAAACTTGCTGCCGGAGGCTTTGCCTTCGCTGCGCATCGACATTTTACCTTCAGCGTAGGGGGGGCAGGCTTTATTAAGCGACAGGCCGTGCGGTATTTTTTGCTTCTAGCGGCGAACGTGCCTATCGCATCCGCGCTACTGGCAGTGATTCTTTTATGGATTCCCGTGCCAGCAATTGCCAAGTTTCTGTCAGACATTGTCGGTGTGGCGTTTACATACATCTTGAGCAAGTATTTCATCTTTAATGCGTGTACCAGTCAGCCTGATGGTTCTGTGCCTGACGCTAAAACATGAAAATTGCCGTTACTGGGGTAACCGGATACATCGGGATATGCTTCGCCAAATGGGCCATTTCAGAGGGGCACGAGATTGTCGCACTTTCAAGGCGCCGCCCCGAGTTAGTTGTTTGCGATTGGATACCCTATGAGCTTTCGTCGAAGCAGCCCCTGGCCCTCCCGATAGACACAGATGCCGTCTTGCATCTCGCTATGAGCAAGTCGCCTATCGATCAGCAGGACGGTGCGCAGGAAGTATTGGCTGCCGAACTGCTTATCGAAGCGGCCAAAAAAGCGAGTGCGAAGTTCATCTTCGTCTCCAGTCAAACAGCGCGGCCTGATGCCCCTACTGCGTACGGACGAATCAAATGGCGCATTGAGCAGGATGTGCTGTCCGCAGGTGGTTGGGTGGTTCGGCCTGGCCAGGTTTATGGTGGCATGTTCCGAGGCTTGTTCGGTGAATTAGTCAAGCTGGTGCAGCGTTTGCCCGTTCTTCCTGCCTTCATGCCCGCCCCAAAGGTGCAACCCATACATGTTGACGATCTGGCAGCGGGCTTGCTGAGAATAGCAGAATGTGCCGACATTCGTCCTGGAGTTCTGTGCCTGGCGAGCCCGGAACCGGTGTCTTTTACTGCCTTTCTTCACACGATTGCACGCAGTCGGCTTCGGTTGCGGCGATGTTTTTTGCCGGTTCCTGCGCTGATTATCTCTACGGGTATTCGGCTACTTGGCGAGCCGTTTAGAACCCGCATGGGCCTGGAGCGGCTTCGCTCCCTTTTCGATTTGCCGGTGATGAATACTGCTTCCGATCTGCAGCGCTTGGGGCTGCAACTGCGTCCATTGCCTTCAGGCATGCATCCGGCAGGCTCTGCCCGCAGACGGCATCTTTTGGTTGAAGGGCATGCATTGTTGTCTTATGTGCTGAGAGCGCAACCCGGCAATGCAATGCTAGGCAGATATGTGCGAGCAATCGAGAAATTACGGGGTGGAGGTATACTTGTCCTACCGAAATCCTTTGTGTGGTGGTCTGCGCTTCTGGCACTCATCGATAGGGGCAACTGTACTGAAACAACTTGGGGCAAGGAATTCCGGTGGCGGCTTGACGCTGCCACGGTTCTGGCCGAAGCAAGCCCCCTGGGCGCACGGCTGTTTCTTGGGATGGGGAAGCATTATGGTTTTATGGGCAGTCTCTTCGGAATGGCTCGCGCAATTGCATTCGAAGCAAGCTGGCGGGTATTAAGTATGTTGTTTATACCCATCACCCGCATTGCCCTTCCACGCACATTGCCTGAGCGGCAATGAAGCCCGATTTCGACATCATCATCGTCGGCAGCGGTCCCGCCGGAGTTTCGGCAGCCTTTCCGCTGGTGGATGCCGGCCTTCGCGTTTTGATGGTGGATGGAGGCAAACAATCTGGCGTTCTGCCGCCAGAAGCGGATTTCATTTCGGCACGCACTAACGACATCGAACAATGGAAGTGGATGGTCGGCGAGGATTTTCATGCGCTGAAGAAGCGTGATGCCGTTTCGCCGAAGCTGCGGGTGCCTTCGCATGCCTATGCTTTTGAAGAGTTCGAGGCCCGCAACCATGTCGTAGGAAAAAATTTCATCACGGTCGGTTCGCTGGCAACAGGCGGACTGTCAAATGCCTGGGGATGTGGGGTGGCGCGTTTTTCGGCTAAAGAAATGGCGAATTTCCCTTTTCCCGCCTCTGAGCTGGATGTTTCTTACGCAAAGGTCAGCCAACGAATGGGCATCAGCGGCAGAGTTGATGATGACATGTCAGACTACTTCGGGCTGGATAAATATTCGCAACCGCCGATACCGATGGATGCGCTGCATACGCACTTGTCTCAGCGTTACTTGAACCACAGAAACAAGCTTAATTCGCAAGGATTCAGGTTGGGGCGGTCGAGAGTCGCCGTACTAAGTGAAGATATCGCTGGTCGCCAGGCCTGTAATCTATCAGGGAACTGTTTATGGGGATGTCGGCGGCACTCGATGTATTCCTCAACAGACGATCTGCCAGGACTTCGCAAGCATGAGAACTTTAGCGAACTTTCTGGTTTTGTGGTGGATGGATTGACCCGCCACGATGGCAATTGGAATGTGGAGGGTCAAACAACTTCGGGTGGCGAGCGAAGATCGATTACCGCAAGCAAGATCGTTCTGGCCGCCGGCACGCTGGCGACTACCCGAATAGTGCTGAAAACATTGAATCACAGACGCCCCGTTCCTTTGCTGTCCTGTCCGACTGCTGCGTTTTTGCTTTGGCTGCCGCGACTATTGGGTGCTCCGAGAATGCCCGGGTTTGGGTTGGGGCAATTGTCTTTTTCCTTGGGTCTCCAAGGCAACACAGCCGCTTTTGGCTCCACCTTTGCAACGACAGGTATTCCGTTATCTGAGTTCGTGCGGCACGTGCCACTTCGGCGGCGGTATGGCATTGATTTACTACGGGGGCTATTGAGTTCCTGCGTGGTGGGGAATGTTTTCCTGCCAGGCCATTTAACTGCCGCAGAGGCCGAATTACAGTCGGATGCTTCCCTAAGCGTGACGGGCAAATATTGCAATGCCGTAGTGCCACTTATGGACGAGGCTGCCAAGAAGTTACGCAAGGCATATTGGAGCTTAGGTGCCGTGTTACTACCGGGCAGCTTTACGGTTGGTCACCCTGGGGGCGACATTCACTATGCGGGCACGCTTCCGATGCGAGAGTCGCCGTCTCTCGGGGAGACATCGCAGCGCGGTGAGGTTGAGGGGCTTGACGGGGTATTTGTAGTTGATGGCGCTTGTTTGCCAACGCTTACAGAGAAATCGCACACCTTAACAATGATGGCGAATGCTGACAGGATTGGAAGGCAACTGGTTGCACTATTTGGCTACAAAAGCCTTCACAGTTAATACACGCTTATGAGACTTGTTGAGATGAAAAAATCAAGGCTGTTGCCGCCAACTGTGAATGATGATGAATTAAACGATAAAGGAGGAAAAATGCCAACAATCAGCATGTTCTACGGTATCTTGGTGGCTATCTCCTCTTTCGTACTCAACACTCTGTGAGAGTTAAATAATGTCAAGCCCAGTATATTTAAAGTTAATCGGTAAAAATAACGTCAAATTATATTTTTTTGGCTTAACTATTCTTTATTTGGTTTTGTATGGCTGGATGTTCACGGATTCATATTTTATGATGAGTGGAGATGACTGGGCAATTTTGTATAGAGTGTCAATGCATCTATTTGGCACTACAAATATTTTGCCTGAAAATTTCCGTTGGATCCCCGGCCCAACCCCACATCTCATAGGAGATAGACAGGTTTCATGGCTTATTTTTTCTTTTTTTTATAAAGTATTCGGCCTTAATGCAAATTGGTATGGCTTTCTTAACCTTTCATTGAATTTCATAAACAGCTTATTTGTTTATAGTCTTAGTGGACATATTCTAAAAAATAAATATTTGCAGGTTCTTGCAGCCACATTTTTTATTTTAATATTTAACAATTTTACTACGCTTTCTGGAGTCGTTTATTTTATAGATATTGTTTGCACTTTTTTCATGTTGTTGACAGCTTTATATTTTTTTAAACCAGGAATTCTTAATAGAATTATTTCTTATTTTTTCTTTATTCTGGCTTTAAGAAGTAAGGAATTTGCGATAATTTTCCCCGGAGTTTTGTTTTTCCTTCAGTTTGCACTTCAAGATGTAAAACTATCATTTTTGGGTAAGTTTACAAAGTCTCTACTGTCAGCACTTCCGTATGGTTTATTAGTAATTCTCTATATTTTAATTGGTGGACTTAGCGACCCTCTTACAAACATTGTCAACAACTTAACTCATGTTGAAAAACTTTTTGCACTTGAGTCTTCAGGGCGCGATTTCGAGTTTACATATGCACTACTGATTGATCATTTGGATTTTTATCTTAAACTATTTATTGGCAATCCTCATGTTAATCTATTCTACGCATTGCTTTTAGTTACAGTTATTCTTGCGTTGTTGAAAGATGTTAAAACTTTATGCCTGGAAGCAACTTTTCTTTTATTGCTAATGCCATCTGTATTTCAGAAGGCAACAATTAGCTATTTGAGTTATGCATCGCAGCCATTTTTTTCGATCTTTTTGATATCAATGAGTTCAAGTTTTTGTAGCAAGGCTCTATTGTTTTTTAAAATTGATGATTATAAAAAAATGGCAAACAATCTTACAGCTCTTATTGTCTATGTTCTGCTGGTATCTCAATACTCTTTCTTTGGCCATGTCCTCTCATATCCACGTGTATGGGATATGAGTTTTGATCGAAAATTATACTCATATTTAATTTTTAAATATCCTAAATTGCCTGACAATACAGAGGTTCGCTTTTACAGTAACAATAATAGTGACGCTAGCAATCGTGGATCAATTTTGACAAATAAGGATTCTAAACATGCTATCCAAACAGTATATCAAAATCAAACAATTGCACTTAAAATTGAAGACCGTGAGTATCAAAATAGCTTTTCTGAATCAGAAAAGCTTAGTCATCCAGTCCTACATATTTGGCGTGAACTAAACGGATGGCATAGCACTTTAGTTAAATAAATTCGTTGTCAGAAGTGGCCCCATTCGTTTGAACAGCGACCTGAGTTTTTAAGTGGATTCTCTGCTGATTTTCACGCTGCCAGTTTGACCGTCGGCAGCATCACGGCATAAGCCTCATCAGGTGCTTTCTTGCCCAGGTTCGAATGCGGTCTGGATCGATTGTACCAGTCCATATATTGCATGATCGAGGTTTTGGCTTCAGGTGCGGGAGCCAAGCCTGTGTGTACGGAGTAAATGGAATTGGCGCATTTGAGAGCCGAGCTTGCACTGGTCAAGATGGAACGTGATATTATTAAAAAAATAACGGCGTACTTTGCGCGGGAATCAGTGTGAAGTACGCTTAGATTGAGCGCCATGAAAAGCGGTGGCCGATTACCTTGCAATGCGAAGTGCTGAATGTCAGTTCCATCGGGTAAACGGTAGCACTCGACACTGGGCTACAAATCACCAATCCAGCTTCTGGATGACTGGTTCATTTTCTTTGCTCAAAGGAAAAGCTGGTAGCATGAAATCCACCCGTTGGAAGACGAAAAACCGGGGGAAGCTCACTTTCATTGAAAGTACATTTTTTCGATTATCCGGACAAGAAAAGCAAGAAAACAAGTGGTCAATCATTCCCTCACCCAAAAAACCAAGCAAACGATCATTGTCTCCGGCATCAGTTTGGCTGTGGTCGTTTTCTTGGTCAGAGCCGTCGACTGGAAGGATGCCTTCCGTATCTTTCAGGGAGGAGTCTCGCCAAACTCATTGTGGCCATTCTCGTTAATGGCTTTCGCCATCGCCCTGATTTACGGGTACCGCTGGCGACTGCTACTTAAACGAAAACTTAATCACAAAACATCTCTGATTGCTTCGACCCTGTGCCTTGGTGGAAACATGTTTCTTCCGGCACGAGGGGGAGATCTGCTAAGGGTTCACTACAGCCATGTGGTTGCCAAAATGCCGCATGCCGAAGTCCTCAGCAGGTTATTGGTCGAAAAAATTATCGATCTTGTGACGGTCGCTGCAGTTGGCGTGTTTGCTTCAGCCTGTTTGCATGAGCCAAGTGTTTCCACGCATCCCTCTACCCTGACAATTTTTACTGTATTCGCGCTCACGATGGCTCTTGTCGCTGTAATCATGATCAAGTATTTCGGTGAGCCGATGTTGCGCTGGATGCACCCGCTCTTCAAACTCGCCGGAAAGACTGCTTTTTTTGAGCGCCACGTCACGCACTTGGTGCGCGACGCCAGTCGCAGCCTCACATTATCAACCATGTTGCTGCCCGGCATCCTTACGTTGGCCATGTGGCTGTCGGTGTATGCACTGTCTTACATTCTCGCCGCCCGATTTGTTGGCGTAGCATTAAGTTACCAGGAATCGCTGCTTGTTCTTTTTGCCGGTGCTTTAGGTTTAATGCTCCCTGCGGCGCCGTCAGGGGTGGGAACATTTCATGCCTCGGTTGTTTCGGCGTTCATTTTTCTGGGCCGCTCTCCGGCGGAGGGATTGCTGGTGGCAACCGCCATTCATCTTCTGTTTTTTGTGGCATACGTGGTACCTGCGGCGTTTCTCTACGGTCGCTGGCGCCTTACTCGAAACGTACCAAGTTGAGTTCAATGAGAAACTATTTCTATTCGCTCCTGCGGAAGTATCTGTCGCTCTTTATTCTGCCGCAGAACTCGGTTGTTGAGGTCGATCCAACATCCTCTTTGTTGGTTGGAGCGATGCCTCAAGGCAAGGTGGCGTTTCGCCACGCCCCGGAAGAAATAGCGTTGGCTACTAATTTCCGAGAGGGTGCTGTACTTCCTATCGAGAGCATTTATGAAGCGCGACCGGACTATCTTGTGATCAGTGGCCTGATTCATTACGAGCGAGACATCCAAGGTTTATTGGGCAGTTTGCACAAAATGTGTCACCGGGAGTCGCGCCTGGTGCTGACGTATTACAGCAGCCTGTGGCGCCCGTTTGCTAGCCTTGCTTCGAATCTCGGCTTGCGCCGCAAATTGCCAGAAATGAACTGGCTGGCACATGAGGACATTAAGAATCTCTTGGATCTTGAGAAGTTTGAGTTAATTCGACTGGATCACAAGATACTTTTTCCTTTTTACATTCCAGTCGTGAGCAATTTTTTCAATCGGTATTTGGCTCCCTTGCCGCTATTCAAGAATTTTTGCCTGTTGAATATTGCCGTTGCCAGGCCATTGATCGACGAGGCCGATAAGAAACAAGCAGCCCCATCGGTCTCAATTGTTGTTCCTGCCCGGAATGAGTCAGGAAATATCGACAACATCGTCAAGTGCATTCCCGCCATGGGGCCGAATGACGAGATTATATTTATTGAAGGAAATTCAACTGACGATACTTGGCAAACCATTCAGGCAGCACACGCCCGCTATGGGTCGGAGCGGCGCATCCTCATTGCACAACAGAGTGGCAAGGGTAAAGGAGACGCCGTACGAAAAGGATTTGGCCTTGCCACGAATGAAATTCTCATGATTCTTGATGCGGACATGACCGTTCCCCCTGAAGACCTTCCCAAGTTTTACCAAGCCATTAAGGATGGGAAAGGCGAATTCATTAACGGCACCCGGTTGGTCTATCCCATGGAGAAAGAGGCGATGCGCTTCTTCAACCTTCTTGGCAACAAATTTTTTGCCGTGGCCTTTTCCTTCGTTCTTGGGCAACGCTTTAAAGACACCTTGTGCGGTACCAAGGTGATTAGCCGCTCGAACTATCTGCAACTGGCTAAGAACCGTTCCTTTTTCGGCGACTTCGATCCGTTCGGCGACTTCGACCTGATTTTTGGTGCCGCCCGAATGGGGCTTAAGATCGTCGAAGTTCCGATCTGTTATCGTGAGCGTGTCTACGGAGAGACAAATATCTCTCGCTGGCGCCATGGCGCCATTTTGCTTGCAATGCTTGTTTTTTCCGCGAGACGGATAAAGTTTATCTGAGATGAGCACAGATAGCCAAAAACTTTATCAGCACGACCTGGATCAAACTCAGGCGAATCGCGAGCGCCTTCAAAGTAATCGCAACCTGATGTTCTGGTACCGTGAGCTTTATCGAGACTTGTTTAGCAAGGTTCCAGACATCGCACAAAAGCGAGTGCTGGAAATAGGAAGCGGAACTTCTCCGCTCAAAATTTTCCTGCCCAACGTAATTGCGACAGACGTCCTGACGCTTGAACATCTGGATATTGTTTTCGATTGTCACGACATCGCTGATTTCTCCGAAATCCCAGATCACAGCATTGACGTGATCACGCTAACTAATGTCCTGCATCACCTGCGCGACCCGATTCATTTCTTGCGCAAGGCAACTCGCAAGCTCGCAAAGGGCGGCCAGATATTCATTGTCGAACCGTATTTCTCGGTGCTGTCCTATCCGTTGTTCAAGTTCTTGCACCATGAACCTGTGAATTTTGACATTTCTCGCCCAGCCTTGGACACGGTCGACGGGCCGCTATCCTCTTCAAACCAGGCGATTCCACACATGATTTTCTTTTCCCGTCCAAACTGGTTAAGTGAATTATCAGATTATTACGAATTGGATGAGATGCGCATTGGGTTCTTTACCAGTCTCGCCTATATGGTAACGGGTGGGATTTCGAGAATATTCCCGGTACCGCACTGGATCTATCGTCCGTACCTCGCGCTTGATCGGTCTTTTGCACGCGCCCTCCCCAAACTGTTCGCGTCTTTCTTTAGTGTCCGATTGGTTGCGAAAAGATAGCCATGAAAAATAAGTTATTCCGATTGGCCAATAAGCTATACGAGCATTGTTACCCGGCCTACTATCCCTTGTATGCGGTTTGGAAAGCACTCTCCGATCGGCGCGAACGTGCGCTGCTGCGGCAACTCATCCAGCCAGGGATGACGGTCATCGATGTCGGCGCCAATATTGGTGTATCTATACCCGCTTCTTTTCAGGGCTGGCAGGAGTATCTGGTCGTGTGCATGCCTTTGAACCGGCACCGTCCAATTTCGAGCGGCTACAGGAGAATGCTGAACACCTCGCCAATGTCTCGCTCAACATTGACCTTCACATATAAGTAGGACGCAGCCCACCATGTTATCTACTAGCCACAAAATCAGAATCGCTCGAGGCCTCTCGGCAACCGTTCTTTTTGTCCGCAGCCTCTTCGGTCTCACCCCAGAGGTTGTCGCTACGCGCAGGGGATTGACCTGGTCACTCAATCTAAAAGAAGGTATTGATCTGGCAATTTACGTCCTGGGTGGTTTCGAGCTTCGAACTCTGCGCCGGTATGCCCAGTTGATCAAGGAAGGCGATATCGTTCTCGACATCGGGGCAAATATTGGTGCCCACACCCTGCCTCTGGCTCAGCTTGTAGGAGACTCAGGCAAAGTGTTCTCATTCGAGCCGACCGCCTATGCGTTTGCGAAGCAGCAAACCAATATTGCGCTCAACCCGTATCTGGCACCGAGAATTAGCGCTCATCAGATGATGCTGATGGCCACGGATGCCGATCCCCTACCGGAATCCGTTTACTCAAGCTGGCCACTTGAAGCCGCCGATGATTTGCATAGTGAACATCATGGCCGCTTGATGGAAACCCATGGCTCTGTCAAAGGCAGTTTGGATAGTTTTATCCGCACTGCAGGAATCGGACGTGTTGACTTCATCAAACTTGATGTGGATGGGAATGAAAATGATGTGCTGGAAGGAGCAAAAGCGGTCTTAGAAAATTCAAAACCCAAAATAATGCTCGAACTTGCCCCCTATGTTTATGGATCAGCATCTCACAAATTTGATGAATTATTAGAGTATCTCTGGCGCATGGGATACGAGATATCCGATATGGCAAGCGGACGGCTGTTGCCACAAAATTCAGCCGCTATCAGGGCGATTATTCCTGAGGCCGGCAGCTTGAATGTACTGGCAGATTCGAAACGACATTAATTATTTATAATCTAGAGCATCCAGGGAAAACTCCTGTATGTGCTGCTGGAGTCTGAAGAATTGCGAGCGAAATATAATCATTTGCCTGATCGTGAGAAAAATGATTAAACGTATATTGCATATTCTATCCCTGATTCTTTTAATTATTGGGGCAAACGAATCCAATACCTACCTCTTTCTATAAGTTATAAATCAGTAGTGTCCGGTTAACTTACGAAGTTGAGCGCCGAAGCCAAGTATTGGCGCGGGCTACGGAGCAATTTATTTTGGTGCCGATTTGAAATCAGTTTTCTCATATTCAGGTTCGCGTAACTTCCA
>Ga0307376_10000977_pt1 | contig 32819 bp, 29 predicted proteins | sample TR2MG_FD_202536 | JGI IMG/M metagenome (GOLD analysis project Ga0307376, IMG submission 202536) | Soil microbial communities from Risofladan, Vaasa, Finland - TR-2 | ecosystem: Environmental > Terrestrial > Soil > Coastal area > Acid sulfate soil | place: Finland: Risofladan, Vaasa | collected...
ACCGATGATGGCTCAGTTCGGGCAACTGATCGGCGCACGCATTCGCCGTACACACGAATCCTATGGCGTGACCTTTCACCTCGGGTGCACCGTACGGGAGATCTCAGGCGGTGTGGAGGCGGAGCGCGTTCTCCTGTCCGACGGTTCCGTTATTGCGGCGGACATGGTAGTGCTCGCTCTTGGCGCGCTTCCGGAAACAGCCTACCTTGAGCATTCGCCGGCACTACTCGAGAATGGCGCGGTCGTGGTTGACGAGAGACTGAGAACGCGCGCGGATGGCGTATTCGCAGCCGGGGACATCGCACTGGTTCCCTACGGTTCGGTCGGCCGGTTCCGGATAGAGCACTGGGTCACTTCGGAAGCCCAGGGCCGTCATGCAGCAGCGTCGATGCTCGGCGACCAGGCACCATACGAGTTGATTCCGTTTTTCTGGACGCGACAGTACGACGGCTCAATCAAGTACCTCGGTTTCCCGGGAACGGCCGACAGGATTGCCTATCGTGGCGATCCGGACAATGGCGCGTTCCTTGCAGGCTTCTACCGCGGAGGTCATCTTTTCGGCGCGGCGACAGTGGGAATGTCGTCCGAACTGCTCTCTCTTGAGAATGCGATTCGCGGCAGCGATGACCTGCCGTTCGAGCGCTTCGCCCGCTGATGGTGCGGGATCGGGGAGCGCGGGAAGCATCTCATACTCCCTTAACTTGACTTTTGTACAATCACATGTGACGCTTGAACTGTTCCGAGCAGATCGAGAAAGGGACACCCAGAAAATCATGCATTCATCACACTACCAGTTACGGTGTTTGGGCTGTGGAACATTGTATTCGGACAGCGAAATTGGTTTCTTTCTGAACTGCGAACATCAGCACGAACCTTCTCTGCTGCGCAGTTCCTACTCCCGGCGAACTCTTGCCGTGCGGTCGGCGGAACAGGGACTGTTCCGGTTTGCAGACTGGTTACCCGTGAGACGGACCTCCCCGAATGCGCCCGGGCCAATCGTGTTCCGAAGCCTTCAGCTTGGGGCGCGGATAGGTCTGGACAATCTGTTCATCATCTTCAATGGCTACTGGCCCGAGCGGCGCGCCTACATGACCACATGCAGTTTCAAGGAGCTCGAAGCGTACTCTGTCCTTGGGCGCATCCCCGACGGTGAGTCGCGATCTCTTGTCGTCGCCTCTGCGGGGAATACCGGACGCGCGTTTCTCCAGGTGGCCTCCGAACAGGGCGTTCCTGTGGTTGTCGTAGTGCCTGAGTTCGCGCTTCCGCATCTGTGGATTACCGTGCCGCTCCACCCGAGTGTGCGCATTGTCGTGCTGTCGGGGAACAGCGACTATTACGATGCGATCAAGCTCGCAGACCTCATTGCGGGCATGGATGGCTGCTTCGCCGAGGGGGGCGCGCGCAACATTGCGCGGCGTGACGGCATGGGAACGACGATACTCGAGGCTGCGGTTTCAATCGGGCGAATCCCTCAACATTACGTGCAGGCTGTTGGAAGTGGCACCGGTGGAATCGCCGCCTGGGAGATGATGGAGCGCCTGCTTGCCGACGGTTCCTACGGCGACACTCCCGGTCGTCTGCACCTGGTTCAGAACGCTCCCTTTTCTCTCATGACCGATTCGTGGGCGACAGGTAGCGCCGGGCTTGCGCCGCTCGATGAGAGGGTAGCGCGCGAACAGATCAGGGAGCTTCACGCTGCGGTGCTCAGCAACCGCCATCCGCCCTACTCAATTCGGGGCGGTGTGCGTGACGTGCTCACCCAGTCGGACGGCCGGATGTATTCGGTGACCAATCGCGATGCGCTTGAAGCGGGGCGGCTGTTCGCAGACCTCGAGGGGTGCGATCTTGATCCGGCGGCGGAAGTTGCGCTCGCAGGGCTCATCCAGAGCGTACGGAACGGCGCAATCGGGCACGGGGAGGTGACTGCGCTGAACGTGACCGGCGGCGGAATGAACAACATAGAGCGGACCGGCAGGAAGCGGTACCTGAAGCCGGATATCATTTTCGATGCTGATGAGCTGAAAGGTCGACGCGACGAGTCGGAGATTCGGGAGCTCGTGGAATCAAGGATGCGGGAAGTGATGAAAGGAGTGCAGATATGACGGACCTCTTTGACAAATGCAACACAGACGGTGGCTATTTCGGATCTCTGCGCGTCCAGGGTGATCGGTACTTCAACCAGCCGATTCTCGAAGGAACTCCCGGGGCACATATGATCTTTCAGGGCCGGGAGGTGATCATGTGGGCGGTGAACAACTACATAGGTCTCGCCGCCAACGAGGAGGTGAAGAGCGCCGCGCGGGAATCCTTTGAGCGCAACGGCACCTACTCGCCAATGGGATCGCGCATGCTGACCGGGAACACCGACCGGCACGTCGAGCTCGAAGGACGCCTCGCGCGTTTTCTGCAGAAGCCCGCATCAATTCTGTTCAACTACGGCTACCTTGGCGTTATGGGTACCATTGCCGCGCTCGTCGGCCCGAACGACCAGATCATCATCGACAAGCTCTCTCACGCGTCCATAGTTGATGCCACGGTGCTTGCCTCAGGCGGTCGGCGGTTCCGGCCCTACAAACACAACGATATGGACGCGCTCGAGTCCCAGCTCAAGGCGGCAAATCGCAATCGGACAGGCGGTCTGCTCATCGTCGGTGAAGGAGTCTACGGCATGCGCGGCGACCTTGCAAATCTGCCGGCGATCTGCGAGCTCAAGGAGAAGTACGGCGCGCGACTCATGATCGACGACGCGCACGGATTCGGTGTCATGGGCGAGAACGGCCGTGGTACCGGTGAGCATTTCGGTGTTCAGGACCGCGTTGATCTCTACTTCGGCACATTCGCAAAGGCGTTCGCGGCGATAGGCGGAGTGACTGCCGGCGATCAGTCTCCCGTTGAGTACATCCGGTACAACGCCCGCACCAACGTGTTCGCGAAGGCGCTGCCGCTCATCTATGTCGATGCGCTGACGCGGTCACTCGATCTGATCGAACAGAAGCCTGAGCTTCGTGCTCGCATGTGGCAGGTCGCCCGACGGCTCCAGCACGGCCTCGTGGAGCTCGGCTATGACATCGGCGACACCGCATCTCCGATAACTCCGGTCTACGTGCCGGCGGGCGACCCATCGGTCGCAATGCAGATGGTGCGCACGCTTCGTGAAGAGTTCGGTGTGTTCGTATCAGGCGTTGTCTATCCTGTGGTTCCGAAAGGCGTCGTCATGTTCAGGATGATTCCCACCGCAAGTCACAGCGATGAGGATGTGGATGTCACCCTGAAGGCGTTCAGAGAACTTCGTGACCGGATGAAGCTGAACCTTACCGAAACTGCGACAGTTGCCGAGTAGTCGACGGATCACTCTTTCACCCGGCCAAGGCCGAGAAGGCGCACCATCCAGTCGGCAAGCGGCTTCTCGGGATTGCGCCGGTTGAGATTCAGGAACAGGCCGAGCTTCTTTACCACCGGAATACGATGCGCTTCGACAAACTCGATGAGTGTTCCATCCGGATCCTCGATATAGGCGAACCGTCCGGATGCATCCCCCATGTCGAAGGATTCGTCGCTGTCAACCGTGAACGCGAAGCCTGCCGCGGCGCACCGGGACTTTATCGTATCCATCCCGTGAACGTCAAAGCAGAGATGGATGAAGCCGAGGTCTCCCCAGAACCTTCCCTCAAACGCTTTTCGTGGCACTCGATCGAGGTTCTGCACCAACTCGATCGTGCTCGGGCCTATCCAGCGGCCAAACGGACCGCAGGATGGCTCGGCGCGTTCGAGCAGCACGCGACGCACTGTTGAGCTCCCGCCCGGAAAGTGAGCGAAGTCCGCAAATCCGCCGCTGAGGTCATAAACCGAAGTCGAATAGCCAAGCAGATCCCGATAGAACGGCAACGAACGTTCGACGTCGGCTACGCCAATGATGCATCCTGAAGCTGCGCCGAACTCGGATTGTCCGTTCGTGAACCATTGATCCGATGGAACTATCTCGTACCAGTTGTTCCATGGGTCTTTCACGGAAAATCTCCGGCTGCCATCCGGTGCCTCTTCGACTGGACCGATCGGGCCGGTTCCGGCAGCAACAAGAGCTGCATGAGCGGCTTCGATGTTCCGGGCTTTGATCTTTGCCGCGAAAATCCCGCAGTCTCCGAGCGCCAGCTCGAACTGTGGCGCAGTCGGTGTGCGGCTTGCGTACTGCCATATTTCGAACGCACTGCCGCCGCGGATACTCGCCGCGAGAATCGCACGCCGCTCCTGGAGGGTCTGACCGGTATAACGAAGCATGTGGACCGGTCTTCCCGGATCGTCGAACACCGGAATGTCTATGCCGAACGCTTTGCGGAGCCACCGGAACGACTGCTCCGCGTCCGCTACTCCAATTCCGATCTGCTGTATGCCGTGTATCAATGTTGCCATATCAGAGCCGAGTGTAGTGAGTCTGCTATTTGCGGTCAACGCTCATTGTTGCTTCGCGCGTGCAGGTGTACTCTGTAGTCTCAAATGGAGAGGGAGCATGAGGCAGATCTGGATTACGCGACCTGGCGATGTGGATGTTCTCGAATTGCGGGAAGCAGCCGATCCGGTTCCCGGGCCGCGGGAAGTCAGGGTCGCTGTCCGGGCGGCCGGCGTGAACTTTGCCGACATCCTGGCCCGAATGGGTATGTATCCGGATGCGCCCCGGCCGCCCTGCGTTGTCGGTTACGACATATCGGGAACCGTTGACGCGTGTGGCAGCGATGTGACCGGATTCCGCCCCGGGGATCGGGTATTCGGCCTCACGCACTTTGGAGGGTATTCGACGCATGTCTGCGTGCCCGAAGACCAGTTGTTCCGACTCCCTGACAATCTCGATTTCGGTGCCGGCGCAGCCATTCCCGTCAACTACTTTACCGCCTACCTCGCCATTCACAGGTTCGGCAATCTGCAGTCAGATGAGCGTGTGCTTATCCACAGTGCGGCCGGTGGAGTGGGAACTGCTGCAATAGAACTTGCAGTTGCGATCGGTGCGGAAGTATTCGGAACCGCGTCCGCGGCAAAGCACGCGTACATCAGGGAACTTGGATGCGAACATCCGATTGACTATCGCACTGCAGACTTCGCGTCCGAGGTCTCACGCCTGACCGCCGGAGAAGGTGTCCACCTGATCCTTGACCCGATCGGTGGGCGAAACGTCGCGAAGGATCGCAGGATACTCTCACCGCTTGGGAGGATCGTCGTATACGGAGTCTCATCTTCATCGAACTCGCGCCGCCGTCAGCTGTTGAGACTCTCGGCCACTGCAATGTCCTTTCCGTTTTTTCACCCTCTGACGCTCATGAACCGTAATCAGGGAATCCTCGGGCTCAACCTTGGACACCTGTGGGGACAGATTCCCCGTCTTCGGTCAGTCGGTGAACGTATCCTCGAGCTTGCTGCCAGCGGAGCCGTTTCTCCGAAGGCGGGTCACACGTTTGCATTTGATGACGTCCGCGAGGCGCACCGGTTCATTCAGGATCGGAAGAATACCGGAAAAGTAGTTCTCATGATCGATGGCTGAGATTCCGTTCGGATTCGCGCGTCCGTAATACCACGAGTGCCAGACCCGCCAGTGCTGCGAGTGCCGCCATGAGTGGCCATACGAGCTGTACTCCGACGAAACGGATGTACCACCCGACAACAGCCGGTGAGAGTGCCCGACCGCCGCCGGTTATGAGCGGAAAGATCGAATTGAAGCGTCCACGGTGAGAGATCGGGGTATGATTTGAAATGTAGACGTTGGAGTTGGTCGAAATGAGAATCTCGCCGAGCGTCCAGATCGCCACAGAAATGAAGAAGATCGCGTAGGAGCGTATGAAAAAGATCATCCCGAAGCCGATGGCGTAGCAGAGTGCTGCGATCATGATATTCGTGACCGGTCGATTGCCGCGAGTCAGGGCGACAGCGGGCGCAGTGAGAACGATGACGATGATCGCGTTCAGCGTCATCATGCTTCCGTAGAACACCGGACCCTGCGTTCCGAACAGCTTATTCAGCTGAAGAGGCAACGCAAATCCGTTCTGGGCGTAAACAAACGTCAGAATCGCCACGATACCCGCAAAGGCCAGCAGAAGCGGTCGCGCGAGCAGCGCTCGCAGGGTGTGCCCCTCCTCAGCGCGCTCGCCGGAGTCTACAGCAACACTTTCGGAAATGTGCTCTTTGGAAGGTGTGGTGTCCGGCACAAGGGCTGCAACAAGTGCCACCGAAACGATGGTCGTGACCGCATCCCCCAGGAACAGCATCCACGTAAGGTGGGCGAACATGAACCCTGCGAGCATCGGACCGACTGCAAATCCGAGATTGTAGCCGAGAAACAGGAGCGAGAAGGCCGCCTGGCGGTTCGCTTTCGTCGTCAGATCCATCGCCATCGCCTGGTTGCTTGGTTGGCCAAGCGCGGCAAAAAACTGCGCAACAAGAATGGACCAGGGAACCATCATGGAATTGCCGAGAAATACGCCGGGGAGCAGAAACAGACCGGCGGCTGTCTGCCCGATCAGAAGGATCTTCTTGCGGCCGATAGAGTCGGCAAGCTTGCCTCCGAGGATGGTGCCGGGAACGTGGGCAGCGGCAATCAACAACATGAATGAACCTGAAGTTGCGGCGCTCAGATGGAGTTTCTGCGTGAGGTAGAGCGTCAGGAACGGAAATACGAAGGCACCCATGCTGTTAACCATGCGTGCGAAGAAAAGGACATGGATCGACCGCGGCAGCTCCCTGTACATTCTGAACACCGGCACGCCCCTGTTAGCCGGCCTCAGATGCCGACCAGCTGGAAGAGCGCAGACAGCACCCAGCGGGTCAGCGATCCGATCGGCAGAAGATTCACGCTGGTGAAACTTGAAGCAAGAATCACAATCAGGAGGAGTATTGCGCCGTAACGGACAAACGCTGCCTTCTGGACAGCATAGCGGTCAGGTATCGCTGCAAGAAGGAGCGTCGAACCATCGAGCGGCGGGATCGGGAGCAGGTTGAAGATTCCCAGGAGCAGGTTTACCCACACCATGTCCGCAAAGAACTGATAGAGATTCGGACCGACAGGCCGCAGGTCGAAACCACCTACGACTGACACCACCTTTGCCAGAGCGACGAAGAAGATTGCAAGCGCGAAATTGGCGGCAGGCCCCGCGAGCGCCACGGCAATTCCGTCGAGCTTCGGGCGCTTGAAATTGTTCGGATCGATCGGAACCGGCCGTGCCCAGCCAAATCCTGCGAAGATAATCAGCAACATACCGATCAGGTCGATATGTGCAAGCGGATTCCACGTGCAGCGACCCTGTTCGCATGGCGTCCGGTCGCCGAGCCGGAATGCGAGGAACGCGTGGCTCGCCTCATGCACGGTGAAGCCTGCAATCACACAGGGAATGAGAAAGACGATATCTTTGAAACTTAGATTGAACATAGCGCTGGTGTATGATACCGGCTGAGCGGCTGGTCTGCAAGGGTCCTTAACTATCGGGTACCCCGTGAGGCGCGCGTCGATACTTCACCCGAAACAGCGTCCTCATGATAGAATATCGCGGCCTGTATTCAACTGGCACCGCGTCGCCAGTAATGGCGGTAATTCTGTAACTCAGGTGGATGACTATGATCGAAGTAAGAGAGATTGAAGGCAAGAAGCAACTCAGGGCGTTTGTACAGTTTCCATTTCGCATCTATCGGGGCAATCCGAACTGGGTTCCCCCGCTCGTCTCGGATGATATGAATACACTCGATCCTGAGAAGAATCCCGCGCGTGAATACTGCCGCGCAAAGTACTGGATGGCGTATGAAGATGGCATACCTCTCGGACGGATTGCCGGCATTATCAACGACAAGTACATCGAGAAGTGGAAGAACCGGTACGCACGCTTCGGCTGGATTGATTTCGTGGATCGCCAGGACGTCGTGGACGCACTGATGTCGACATGCGAGCAGTGGGCACGCGACGAGGGAATGACGGCGATTCACGGCCCGCTCGGATTCACGGACCTGGATCCGGAAGGGATGCTCGTGGAAGGGTTCGACGAGATGGGAACGCTGCCGATGATCTACAACTACAATTACTATCCACGGTATCTGGAAGCGCGCGACTACCAGAAGGATGTGGACTGGCTGGAGTACCGCATTGATATTGCCAATTCAGTTCCTGACCGGGTTCGACGTGTCGATGCCGCTGTTCGCGGACGTCTGAAGCTCAGGGTATTCGAGGCCAGGCGGGCGAAGGATCTGCTTCCGTATGCACCGAAAATCTTCGAAATCATCAACGAGACCTATTCGCATCTGTACGGTGTGGTAGAGCTGAACGAAAAGCAGATCCAGGGATACGTCGATCAGTACTTCGGCTTTGTGCGCGCAGATCTGGTCAAGCTTGTCCTTGACGAGCAGGACCGGCTCATCGCGTTCGGAATTGCTGCGCCCTCGATGTCCCGGGCTCTGCAGATTGCGCGCGGCAGGATTTTTCCGTTCGGATTCATCCCGCTTCTGTACGCGCTTCGAAGGCCCAAGGTTGCGGACATGTATCTGGGTGCCGTGGTGAAGGAATACCAGGGACGCGGGGTCACCGCGCTACTCATGCGATCGATGCATGAGTCGCTCATCAAAGCGGGGGTCACCGAGGTCGAATCTTCCGGCAACCTTGAAACCAACACGGAAATCCAGTCGGTGTGGAGCTACTATCCGCACCGGCTCCACAAGCGGCGCCGGTGCTATATCAAGCAACTGTAGCAGCAGCGCGTTCTCTCGCTGCGCCGCCCCTCTATACGAACAGGTTGACCTGGCTTTCTGATGCATGCTCGAGGTAGGTCGCAACTCCGCCGACTTCAACACCGTCGATGAGCTCCTCCCGCTTTATTCCCATGATGTCCATCGACATCTGGCAGGCGACAATGCGCACGCCCGCCTGCTGGGCGGACTCTATCATCTGCTCGAGCGAAGCCACGTTCTGTGATTTCATGCGGGCGCGCATCATTCGAGGGCCCATTCCCGCGAAGTTGATCTTCGACAGTCCCAGTTGCCGTGTCCCACGCGGAAGCATCCAGCCGAACATGCGACCCATGACATCCTTGTGCACCTTCTCCTTATCGTTCTTTCGGAGGATTGAGAGTCCCCAGAAGGTGAAGAAAAGTGTTACCGTTTTGCCGGACGCCGCTGCGCCGTTTGCAATTACGAAGGTGGCAAGTGCCCGGTCAAGGCTGTCGGAAAAGACCACAAGTGTTGTACCTGTGCGTGTGTCGTTCCCTGATGCGGGTCCATGCTGAGCCTGACCGGATGGCCGGGCATCATTTGCGTTCTTGCGGATGAGCGCCTTTACCCTCCCGGCGGACTCATCGAGCGAGAGGAGGGTATTTCCTGTCATCCTGCACCAGCTTTCCACGTCGCGTGCAAATCCGGGATCGGTGGCGAGCTCTTCGAGCTGCGTTCCCGCGGGCACTTTGTCCATCTCCTGTTTCAGCTTCATGATCGGCCCCGGGCACTGAAGTCCGCTTGCATCGACTCTCAGCGTCTCCACCGCAACCGCGGCCTTGACCGTTGAACCGTTTGTCCCGCCGGCCGACGGTGTGACCGGTTCCGAGGGAACTGCCTGGTAGATGTTGTCGTCTTTCCAGATGATATCTTTCTCGAAGATATCCTCGTTGCCCTGGCGTTGAGTTGCCAGTTCGTAAGTCTTGTATCCTCCGGACAGGTTGTAGACATCGGTGAACCCATGCTGAATCAGGATGCGCTCGGCCATGTAGGCCCGGAGACCGACGCCGCAGAAGAGGACAATCGTTTCACTGGTGGGAAGTTCGGACAGTCGGGAACGCAGTTCGTAGATCGGAATATTCACCGCTCCCTCAATTGTCCCGAGCGCATACTCCTCGGGGGTACGTACGTCGACGAGGTGAAGGTCGGCGAAGTTGCAGCCGGTGAGTTCGTGCCACTGCATGTGTCGGCTCTTGCCGGTCAGCACGTTTTCGGCTACGAATCCGGCAATGTTCACCGGATCCTTCGCCGATGAGTAGGGTGGTGCATACGCATGTTCGATCTCTCCGAGGTCTTCGACGGTTCCCCCGGTGCGAAGGATTGAAGCGAAAAGATCGATGCGTTTGTCCACGCCCTCGTATCCGACAATCTGCGCCCCGAGGAGCCGTCCGGTGTCAGGTTCGAAGATAGTCTTTATCGTCATGGGACGTGCATCCGGATAGTATCCTGCGTGCGATGAGGAGTGGGTAATGACGCACTTGTAGGGCATGCCGTTCTTTTTCAGGACCTTTTCCGGCAGGCCGGTCGATGCAACGGTAATGTCGAATACCTTGGCGATCGCGGTCGCAATTGCGCCACCGTAGGTGCGCGTGTTACCGAACGCAATATTATCCGCGGCGATCCGGCCCTGTTTGTTCGCGGGACCAGCGAGGTAGGTGATGGTCGGTATTCCTGAAATCGGGTGTGGAAACTCGATAGCATCGCCGACCGCGTAGATATCCGGGTCGTTCGTGGCAAGGTAACTGTTGACCTTGATGCCGCCTGTCTGACCGATGTCTATCCCCGACTCTTTCGCGAGGCGACTCTCCGGGCGAACGCCGATGGAGAGCACCACGAGGTCGGCGTCGAACCTTCTGCCGCTCTTCAGTGCGACCGTGATCCTGCTTCCGTTTGTGCCGAACGATGCAACACCGTCGCGCAGGTAGAACTCGACGTGCTTGGTCTTCAGGTGCTGATGAACTTCCGACGCCATTTCGTAGTCCACCACACTCATGACCTGATCGGCCATTTCGACAATTGTCACCTGAAGGCCGAGTGCATGGAGGTTTTCAGCCATTTCGAGGCCGATGAATCCTGCCCCTACGATGACTGCCTTTCGCGGGGAATGGGTTTCGATAAACTGTTTTATGGCATCGGTTTCCGCAACACTTCTGAGTGTGAAGATGCCATCCTGGTTGATGCCGGGGATGGGAGGTCTGACCGGTTCGGCACCCGGGGAGAGCACCAGCTTGTCATAGGATTCTACCTTCTGTTCTCCGGATGAGAGGTCCTTCAGCGTTACGGTGTGGGCAAGTCGGTCGATAGCGATTGCCTCGGTTCGCGTCCGCACCTGAATACCGAATGTGCGCTCAAAGCTTTCAGGGGTCTGGACGAAAAGCCTGTCCCGCTCAGGAATAATGCCGCCTATGTAATAGGGAAGTCCGCAGTTCGCATAGGAAATGTCGGGTCCCCGTTCGATCATGAGAATCTCTGCGCTCTCAGCGTTCCGTCTTAACCGTGCCGCAGTGGTAGCTCCGCCAGCGACTCCGCCTATAATGATGCACTTCATTGTGTGCCTCCTTAAGCTGACTCATTACGGAAATATCGTTATTTTCGTATAGATAAAATATATGATATTTCGAGAAACAGGTCAAGAGGTACGGGGAAATGAGACGATTTGATTCCGCCGGTTTCCGGAGCGGATTTCGGAATTTCGGGGATCAGTCGGTTGCGAGCTGCTGTCGAATGCGGGCGAAATAGTCTTCAGCCTCCGCTACGTCGACCGGGTCTTCGTCCTCACGAATCTCGATGAGTTCTGACGGGATCTCTTCAATGAAGGGGGATGGTGTGCATTGAATGGTTTCCCGCATTACCTTGCGGGTTCGGCAGGAACTCATGTAGAGTTTGTCTTTCGCGCGGGTAATTGCCACGTAGAAGAGGCGCCGTTCCTCCTCGACGTTCTCCTCCGACTCCTCGAGCGCTCGTGCGTGGGGGATAATGCCTTCCTCGACGCCAAGCAGGAACACGATATCGAACTCGAGACCCTTTGCTGCATGAATGGTCATCAGATTCACTTTGCCGCGGTCGTCCTCTTCGGTCAGATCGTCGCGGGACTGCAGCGTAATGCGGTTCAGGAAGGTAAGCAGCGTGGGATTCGCATTGTCAGGATCACGCTCCCACTGTTCGAGGGATTGGGTGAAGTATTCGATATTGTGGTACTTCCACTTCGCCACCTTGTCGTTCTTCTGGAACTCCTGCACCAGGAATCCCCAGTAGTCGATTTCGGCGACAAGCTCCTTCAGGTGTTTTGCAAGCTGCTTTCGCCCGTTCCGAAAGAGCTCCTGGTACTTCTCGATAAGCTCGATGAAGGAGAGAAGGTCGATCCTGTTCCTGTCCGGAAGCGGGCAGGGATCGGCGTGACAGAGTGCCGCCATGGCAGAAAAGAGGCTGATCTTCCGCCGTTCGGCAACCGATACGATCTGCTCCAGACTGCGCCGCCCGATGCCGCGACGCGGCGTGTTGAGGATACGCAGCAGGCTCACATCGTCATCAGGATTCGCCATGACCCGAAGGTAACTGATGACGTCTTTCACCTCGCGTCGCTCGTAGAAGCTCGTACCGCCTGAGATCTTGTACGGCATGTTCACCGAGAGGAATGCTTCTTCGACGCTGCGCGACAGGCTGTTGGTGCGCATCAGCACACCCACCTGTTCGTACCGGATGTTCTCCCGCTGCGCGAGGTTCTTGATCATTCGCGCCACAAACTCACTTTCGCGTTGCTCGTCCTCCGGGAAGAAGAGTTCCACCGGCTTTCCGCCGGCAATTCCCGTCCACAGTTCTTTGTGCTTGCGGTTCTTGTTGTGCGATATGACGCCGTTCGCCGCAGCAAGGATGGTACCGGTAGACCGGTAGTTCTGTTCAAGTTTGATCTCGATAAGCTCAGGATAGTCGCGTTCGAAATTGAGAATGTTGTCGTAGTTTGCCCCGCGCCAGGAGTAGATGGATTGGTCATCGTCTCCCACGACGCAGACGTTACGGGAGCCGTCGCCGAGCAGTTTCATGAGCCGGTACTGGTTTGCCGAGGTGTCCTGGAACTCATCGACCATGAGGTAGCGATAGCGGGCACGGTACTCAGCGAGAACCTCCGGAAATCCTTCGAAAATCCTGATCGGCAACTGGATCAGGTCGTCGAAATCGACCGCGTTGTACAGTTTGAGATGAATCTGGTACTCGTCGTAGAGCGATCGGAACTCATCGGTGACATCGCGCCATTCGGATCTGCCGGTCTTGATCGCCGAGAAGAGGTTGACGAGCTTGGACATGTCGGCGGTTTCGAGGTGGAACTTGATCTCCCGCGCGGTCTCTTTGATGAGGGAGATCTGATCGCTTGTGTCGTAGATGGTAAAGTTCTCGCGGTAGCCAAGGTGATGGATCGACTGCTTGAGCACGTGAACGCCGAAGGCGTGAAAGGTCGATATGGTCAGGTTTGAAAGCTTCTTCTTCGTCATCTCGCGCACGCGCATCTCCATTTCACGCGCGGCTTTGTTGGTAAAGGTGAGGGCGAGAATCGCATTCTGCGGTATACCCTGTTCGAGCATCCGCGCTATGCGCATGGTGACGACACGGGTCTTGCCGGAACCTGCGCCGGCGATAATAAGAAGCGGTCCGTCAATTGAGTCGACGGCCCGATGCTGTTCGGGATTCAGTCGGGATTCTGCGATCATAGACCGCGCATGATATCAGGAAAGCGGCGATTTGACAAAGGCTGGTCAGTCGAGTGTCAGTTTCCTGAGCAATGAAAAATAGATCGGGCCCCGACCTTCAAACCGATCGGGGAAGATCTCGGTACCGAACTCGGTTCGCTCACCCTCTTCACCCGCGGCGGGAATGACGGAAACCAGCGCGCCGCGCTTTTTCAACAATCGTCGCAATACTTCGTCATTCTCGATCCCGGAAACCGAACAGGTCGAGTAGAGGATCAGGCCGCCGGGCTTTACCGCTTCGACTGCGGCAGCGAGCATTGCATGAGCCTGTGTTGCAAGATGCCGCGTGCGCGACGGTGACCACTGTGCAAGGTGTTCGGGCGATCTGATTACGTGCGACTCCGAAGAGCAGGGTGCATCGAGCAGTATTCTGTCGTAGCGGTTCTGCTCGTACAGTCCCCAGCGTGTCGCATCGTGGCTGGTAACGGTGACGCGCGCACGGAGCGCGGGCGGCAGGTGTTCGTCGAGTACCCGGATGAGCCGTGCGCGCCGCGCCGCCGACCGTTCATTTGCCACAAGCGTTCCGCCGGTGGTTGCTGCAACCGCGAGTACGAGGCTCTTGCCGCCGGGTGCCGCGCACATGTCCAGCACGGTGTCTCCCGGCTGCACGTCAAGAGCGCGCGCTGCGGCAATCGAGGCTTCATCCAGGTAGTAGGGCGCAATGAGCCCGTTGGAGTACGCGACGGGATTTCCCGGCCGGGAAAGGCACCCGCGGAGTGCTTTCCAGCGTTCACCGTGCATGAGGCTGTAGAATGCGTCGAAAGCCGACGCACCACGGTTGTTCGTTCGCTCTGCCATGCGGCGATTATAGCTTGCCAGCTGCGAATGCAGAAAGTGGCAGCATACGGATCACTCACGCGATTCCCGCCGAAGCAGTTCCCTCGCCGGCGGCGGATTTTGGGACAGAGGCTTACAGCCTGAAAGCGATTCTGATAGGATGGATTTCATGATCACGACGCCAATTCGCGCAGTGCTGTACGATCTTGACGGAACACTTCTTGATACCATCGGCGACATAAGCCATGCGGCGAACCACGTTCTCAGGCTCCACGGCATGCCGGAATATGAGTCCGACGAGTACCGGAAGTTGGTCGGCTGGGGGCTTTCCGAGCTCATGAGCAAGTGCATCCCGCCTGCGGTGTCCCAAAGAGGTGAGCAATACCGCGAGCAGCTGGTGGCCGCCTGTACTGCTGAAGTGAAGGCTGAATATGCGGCCCATCCGGTAGATTTCACCGTCCCGTACGATGGGATACCCGAGGTGCTTCGGGAACTGAAGAGCCGCGGGTACCTGCAGGCCGTACTCTCGAACAAGGCAGACGAGCTGGTCCACGTGATTGTCAGGCGGATGTTGCCTGCGGATCTGTTCAGCGTTGTGCAGGGACAGAAACCGTCGGTACCGACAAAACCGGATCCGCAGTCGGCTCGTGCCATCTGCACCACTATGGGACTGCCGGCGCAGGAGGTGCTCTATGTCGGTGACACAGCTGTCGACGTGGAGACCGCCCGAAATGCGGGCATGATCTGCGTGGGTGTCTCCTGGGGTTTTCGGGGACGGGAGGAAGTCAGGGACGCCGGGGCGCAATACGTCATCGATCGTCCGGAGGAGCTGCTCGAACTGCTCCCCCGGGTAAATGAAGCTGTGCAGGAGGGGAAACTCGATGGATAAAGACAAAATTCGTGCAAGTGCGAAGGAGTATATCCGGCAGGAAGCCAATCCGGGATTCCGCGCGGAAGTTGAACAGCTGCTATCGCAGGAGAACTGGGACGAGCTCTCCGACAGGTTCTATACAGATATCGAGTTCGGCACCGGCGGACTCCGCGGAGTAATTGCCGGCGGCTACAATCGCATGAACTCCTTTGTGATCCGCCGCGCGACGCAGGGGCTCGCGTCCTACGTAGTCAAACACGGCGTGGCGGGGCCGGATGGCGTTCTTGGGGCGGTTATTGCCCACGATTCCCGCCACTTTTCCGATGAGTTTGCGTTGCAGGCAGCGCTCGTGCTGTGTGCGCACGGAATACGAACCTACCTCTTTCCCTCTCTCCGACCGACACCCGAGCTCTCCTTTGCGGTGCGGAAGCTCGGCGCTGCAACCGGAATTGTGGTGACAGCGAGCCACAATCCGGCGCAATACAATGGGTACAAGGTCTACTGGAACGATGGCTCTCAGGTTGTTCCGCCGCATGACAAGGGGATTATCGCCGAAGTGCGCGGCGTGAGCGGTGAGATACTGACGCTTGATCGGGATGATGCAATGCGCAAAGGTCTGCTCGTCTATGTCGACAGGGAGATAGACGATGCGTTTGCTGCAGCTGTACGCGGAGCGTCACTGCGTCCCGAGCTCATCAGGCAGCGGGGGAAGGATCTGAAGATCGTCTACACTCCGCTGCACGGCACCGGGGCCGTAATGGTTGAACGGGTGCTCGGTGAGCTCGGCATTCGCGTTCTCACGGTGCCCGAGCAGCGCGAGCCTGACGGCGACTTTCCGACAGTCGAGTTTCCCAATCCGGAGGAGGCCTCCGCCCTGAAACTTGCCGTCGAGCTTGGCAGGCGGGAACACGCCGATATCGTCATGGGAACCGATCCGGACGCGGACCGCATCGGCATTGCGGTTCCGGACGGGGGAGATTTCAAGCTCATTACCGGAAACCAGCTCGGCGTGCTGCTCGCCGACTACCTGTTTGCGACGCACCGGGAGCTGGGTACCATGCCGCGGCGACCCGCGTTCGTCAAGACGATCGTCACCACCGAACTTCAGCGACTCGTTGCCGAAAAGTACGGCGTCGAGTGCTATGACACACTTACCGGATTCAAATGGATAGCCGAGAAGATGCGCGAGTTCGAGGCGCAGAAGGATGGACCGACATACGTCGCCGGAGACGAGGAGAGCTACGGCTACCTGCTCGGTACCTATGTGCGTGACAAAGATGCGGTGACTGCCGCAGTTCTGACCGCTGAAATGGCGCTCTACCACGTGTCTCAGGGCCGGAGTGTGGTGGGCAGACTGAATGAAATCTACCAGGAGCTCGGTTACTTCCAGGAGGAGACCATCTCCCACTATTTCCCCGGCCAGGAGGGGAAGGCAACGATGGAGAGACTGATGAACCTGTTGCGCGATCAGCCGCCTGAGACACTCGGTGGTTCGGCGGTAGTTGAGGTGCGTGACTTCCAAAGCCTGAGCGCACGGCGCGTGTCTGACAGCACTATCCGGCGGATCGAAGGTATTACGTCGTCCAACGTGCTTCAGTTTGTGCTCGAAGGCAACTCGACGGTGAGCTGCCGCCCGTCGGGAACTGAGCCGAAGATCAAGTTCTACGCATCGGTCGCAGGCGTTCCGACCAGGGATCTGGCAAAGGCGCGAGCGGATGTGGACGCGCGGGTAAAACGGCTTTCCGGGGAGATCAAGTCGATCATCGCCACAGTTGGTTAGCCGGACCCGCTACCTGCCCGGCTGGGTGAAGCGGGCCCGTCGTCGTTTCGCTTTCTGGTGGGCTACCTCGGCAAGTATCTGCCGAACGTGAGCCTCGTCGGTATGGTTGCGGTCAAGATCGGTCTGCAGCTGCTCGAGAAACCGTTCCTCCATGTTGTAGAGGTCTTTCTCCAGCCCTCCCGACCAGATGAGTCGCGCAAGCTCTTCGGGCCGATCGCGATAGGTGAACATCCGATCGGCGGTGAGCACCGCGAGGTACCAGCGGATATCGTCGATTTCAAAACCGTATTCTTCAAGCAATTCCTGCATAGTCACCCGCTTACCGTAGCGGTGAGTTCCGCAGGTGTCAAGCGCAGGGTTCCGCTTTACAGCAGCATCCATTACCGATAAGATGCCGTATGCAACAGGATCTGCCCGTTTCGGAGATAGTGTTTACTGCATTCGATTTTGAAACTACGGGATTGACTCCGGGAGTGGATCGAATTGTCGAGTTCGGCGGCGTCACGTTCAAGGGGACTCAGATCCTCAGAACGTTCGAACGGCTGGTAAATCCGGGGTTCCCGATTTCCGAGCAGGCAGCGGTGATCAGTGGAATCACGAACGCCATGGTTGCCTCCGAGCCGCCCATCGCAGGCGTGCTGCCTGAGTTCATGGAGTTCGCTGCCGATACGGTTCTCATCGCACACAACGCTCCGTTCGATCTTGCCTTTCTTCGCGCCGCGCTGCTCGAACATGGAATGGGTGATGTGCGGAACTCGATCATCGACACACAGGAACTTGCGAAGCGTGCGTTTCCCAGACAGAAGAGCTATTCGCTACAGAATCTCATCGCATTTCTGAAGATACCGCCAAACAATGCGCATCGTGCCGCCGACGACGCGATCATGTGTATGCGGCTGTTCCTCGCGTGCGTCGAATCAATGAGCTTTATGGGAGACCTTACGCTCGGCGAAGTGCTTACCTGAGTGACCACCTATTTCCCAAGTAGCATCAGCATGTAGAGTTCGACGTACTGTTTCAGCTGGTCGGACTTCTTTATCTTCTTGAGAGCTTCATGTTCGCACAGTTCCCGAGCCATGTTGTGTATCCGCGCGGCATCCGGCGCCTTGAACCTGAAACCCGAACGAACTCTGCGCAGATAGTCCCTTACCAGCGAGTTCACGTCTTCGATGAGGTTCTGTTTCGCGGTCGGCTCGAGGATGGGATTCCACCGATCGATAAGCTGCTTCATCGTTGATTCGCGCGTCTGTCCGGCGGGAATGAATGATTGCTCGAGTTTCTGGACAGCCGCCCTGAATGCGGCCGCCTGCGCCTTGCGGGTCTTGAGCGCTTCGGCCCGTTCGGCCGCGCTCATCGGTGCCCGTTGAGCGCCGGAGGCTGCACCGGATGGTGCGACTGTCTTCATGCCGCGGGTATCATCACCGGGACCGGCGAGCTTCTTCGCTGTCTGAGCGGGGTAGGGCTCTTTGGCGGCCGCGCTCACGGGAGCTGCATCGTTCTTTCCACTGTGCTGTTTCGCCGGTGCAGGTCTTCCCAGCAGCACCCGCTGAAAGAAACGGACGATCGCCCGGAACAGCGGAATTGCCTGCCAGAAGGGTAGCATCAGAAACGCATCCTGCCTCAGTTTCTGCCGGTCAAGTCCGAGCAGTTCGGCATAGGGTCTGAGGCGTGCCTCCTTTCGGTCGAAGAAACGACTGACCTCAGCAGCTGCGTCACCATTCAGACCTATCTCTTTCGCGCACAAAAAGAGCAGGTTGTAGTTCATCAGGGAGTGGAGGAGCGGGTCCCTGTCCGTGAGTTCGGCGAGAATATTCTCTTCGAATGCTGCCTCTTCTGTCATTGCCTTCGGGATTTCGTCACGCTTCAGCGATTCGCTCCACGCTTCCGAGTAGTAGTCCTTGAGCGTTCGTGACATGAGGAACAGACGTTCCGCGAAAACTGGCAGCACGAACTCCTTTCCGATATAGAACTCTTTCTTCTGGGCCGTCCGCACGCGGATGATTTCCGGAAGGCTGGTTTCGTTTGGAGGTGTCGTTTTCCGGGTCAGCACTTCGTGCATCGCTTCAACCGGGTACTTCTTGGTGAGCAGCACGCCCTTTGAGTCCGCAAAATTGTACATATCCCCAATCGAGAATGCGTAGGGTTTCTTTTTCAGCTTTGCCTCGAACTGTTTCAGGGCTGACTCACGTTCGAGGTTCTTCTGCTGCATTCCCCGGAAGTAGACGTTGTAGTAGCCAAGCAGGTACGCGGCCTGTGCGTATCCATGTTCTTCGGCAAGTTTATCTACCTTCGGCGCAAACTCCCGGATTACGTTCGTGGAAAGCTGAGTCCAGAACTGGAAAAAGAAATCGTTAGGTTCATATACCGTCGAGGTAGCCTGGTCTGGAGTTGCAAGTATCGAATTGATTGCGTCCCGCAGGGAGAGGTCACGTTGCCGGAACAGTGAAAGCAGTTTCTGATGCATGTAGCTCGCGTTTCGCGCGGTCCTCAGATAGGTCCGGATCTTCTGAACCGAAAAATCCACGAGCTTCTTCTTCACGAGATCCGACGGAACTATGACACTGTGGATTCCTTCGGGGAAGAGCAGTCTGAGCAGCACCGGCTGGTCGCTGTCGTTGCGAGATATCCAGGAGACGAAATCCAGTTTGACGTCTACCGGAACAACGATATCCGCCGGCAACTCCAGAGTAAGCGTATCCTCGGAGGGAAACGGCATATCCGGCAGTTTTTCCATGCGCGCGTAAACCGCCCGGACTGAGTCGACGTAAAACTGACTGTAGATTATCGCCGCTATTTGCTCTCCTTCTCTTGTCAGAGAGCAGCAATGCTCTGTTTCAAGGTCTTCGAGAATGCCGGGTAGCAGCTGCTGGACCTGAGACGCAAATTCGTTGTACTCCGGATTCTCAAGCGCATGCTTCTCAAAGTATCGAACGGCAAACTCGGCGAACTTCGGATAGTTTATCCTTGGGTTACCGATCTTTCGAGTGTAGGTTTTGAGTAGCCTGAGTACATCTTGCGAATTATCCATCCTGGTTGCAACATTATACTCAAAATCCATGAGCTATGCTATATTGGCAGTATCATGAAATCTCAAGGATGTGCTCTCGCAGCGGCTGGTCTTTTGGTTTTCATCATCACTTCATGTGCGACAGTCGCTCCTCCGGCCGAAAAGCCTGCGTCAGTCGCGTCTTCTCAGCAACCTGCAGCGCAGGAGCCGCCAGCTCCGACTCCCGCTCCCGTAGAACAGACCGCACCTCAAGAGCCACCCGCCGCAGCGAAACCCGTGCCCCCGAAACCTGCCACCACTTCGACCCCCGCACCGGCCGCCGAGCCAAGTCAGCCGATCGAAGTGAGCAAAGAGGTTTACGCGAAGACGTTCAGTGAAGTCGAAAAGGTGATCAAGGATCTGAATACCATTATTTCAAATCAGGAATACGACGCGTGGGTTTCCTATCTGACACCTGAATACCGGCGGCAGATGTCCAGTCCTGCCAATCTTGATGAGCTTTCATCGATGCCACTGCTGAAACGCAACAATATAGTTCTGAGTTCGCTGCAGGACTACTTCACCTGGGTAGTGGTGCCATCAAGATCACATGTTCGACTTGACGATCTGGTCTTTCTGAATGAAAATACCGTTGATGCAATAATGCATGTCCGTGGCCAGTCAGTAATTCTCTATCGACTGGAAAAGCGGAATGGGGCGTGGAAAATAGGCCTGTTGTAGTTTATACTTGTGTCTGCTAGGAGATTGAGATGAAAGTGAAATATCGAGTTCTTGGTGCCGTTCTCGGTCTGTCCGTTCTGGCAGGCAGCGCTTTCGCACAGCAGACCACGGCCCCGACGGGAGCATCAACTGCTCCGAGTTCGAGCGCGTCATCTTCGGGCTCCGGCAGCGGAAAGGATCTCACGATCGAGCAACTCTACCTGAGCCAGGATATCGAATTGCAGATTCTGACGACCCAGGCGACTTCCGACAACAGATCGAATCAACTTCTCGCAATACAGTCCATACAGTCGATGGTGCAGAACGGGAGCCTGTCGCAGGCGAACCCGGCAATCGGCACCATCCTTTCAACTCTCGCTACAGGCGGTCTGACCCATCAGGTCCGCGCGGGCAGCACTGTGACCAATGACTTCCCCGAAGTTCGGAGAGAAGCATGCAACCTGCTTGGCGATCTCGGCGGTACGCAGGCCAAAGACACGCTTCTGACGGTGCTGGTTCAGGACAAAGAGCCGATGGTCCTTGCTGAGGCGGTATATGCGCTCGGTCGCATCGGACTGAACAACAAGAACGACGTTACAAGCCGCATAACCTGGGTGCTCAATCAGGAGAGTGCGAAAGCTACTCCTGACAACAATCTGGCGTTTGCCTGTCTGCTTGCCGTCCAGAAGCTGTCGGAGAAGACCGGCGGAATCAGTGATCCTGAGGTGATCAATGCACTGCTCGGCGTTGCGTCCGGCAACTACATCCGGGAAGTACGCCTGAAGGCGATCGATACGATCTACCAGTTAAGAAAACAGCAGAAACAGGGGTAATGGTTCCGGTCCTGCCCGGAACTCCGGCATTTTCATGATTCGCATTCCACGGCTGATTCCATACGTTGTGCAGTATGCGTTGGTCGTGGCGCTCGTCACCATCGTTGCAGCAAACACAGCAGTTACCAATCTCACTCATGGACTCACCTATACCGATCCGGCCCGGCTGCCGAACAATCGCGTCGGTCTTTTGCTCGGCACGGCGAAATATACGGCGCCTGGTGATATCAATCCTTTTTTTGAATATCGAATTACCGCAGCCGTCGAGTTGTACCGACTAAGGAAGATACACGTGATTGTAGCAAGCGGAGACAACAGCGTGATATCCTATAACGAGCCGATGCGCATGCGAAATGAACTCGTGCGCCTCGGTGTTCCGCGCAAGGATATCTATCTGGATTACGCGGGCTTCAGCACACTTGACTCCATTGTCCGACTGAACCGCATATTCGGCCAGACACGGTTCACCGTCATATCGCAGAAGTTTCAGAACGAACGCGCTATCTTCATCGCCAGACACTATAATCTGGACGCGGTTGGCTTCAATGCCGAGGATGTTCCCGCCCGCTGGTCGCTTCGCGTCAGGGTGAGGGAGTATTTTGCGCGGACTAAGGCATTCCTCGATCTGTACTTCCTTGACACACAGCCGAAGTTTCTCGGGAGGGCAATTCACGTTGACTGACCAGGGGCCTGCCCTATGACGTTCGATGTTATTGGCGACATCCATGGCCACGCGGAAGCGCTTACCCGGCTGCTCAGATCGCTCGGGTACCGGGAGCGGGCAGGGGTTTTTCTGCATCCCGATGAGGAGCGACATGTGCTCTTTGTTGGCGATTTCATTGACCGCGGCCCCGACATCGTACTGACACTTGAAATAGTTCGCCGCATGATTGACCACGGCGCAGCACAGGCCGTACTTGGTAATCACGAGTACAACGCTCTCTGCTTTCATCACGCCCAGGCCGATTCTCAGGATCGATGGCTCAGACCGAGGAGCGACAAGAACATCCGGCAGCATCTGGAGACGCTCTATCAGTTCCGGCACAATCAGACTCGTCTTCGTGAGCACCTGCAGTGGTTCGCAGGACTTCCGCTTTTTCTTGATCTTGGATTCATTCGCGTGGTTCATGCAGCGTGGCATCCGGAGTCGATACGGCTTGTCGGCGCGCTGACCGGCGGGCAGAACCGTATGGATGAAGCTTTCCTTCTTGCGAGCGCGGATCGCAGGAGACCCGAATACGACGCTGTGGAGGCAATTCTGAAGGGCGTTGAGGTTGAGCTCCCGAAAGGTGCCACCTACTTCGACAAGGATGGTCACGAGCGGCATCGCACGCGTGGTGCGTGGTGGATGGACTGGAGCGGCAGGACGTACGGTGAGATTCACTTTCCGATCAACGATATAGGGGGGCCGGAAGCTACCGATATTCCGATTCCTGCGGCGGAAGCCGAACGATTTTCCGGCTACCGCGATGCGGTTCCGGTCTTCTTTGGCCACTACTGGTTGACCGGCGCATCTCCGAGGGTTCAGGCTTACAATGCATGTTGCGTGGATTACAGCGTTGCTCGAGGCGGAGCTCTTGCTGCCTACACCTGGTCTGGCGAGCAAGAGCTCAGCGCGGACAGATTCACGCTTTCACACTGAGAGTTACAGGAGGACGGAGATGAAGATTCAGTGTTTGTCGGTTAGGAATCCGCGGTCCTATCTGGTCTGCTACGGAATCTGCAACGTGGAGAACCGGAGCTGGAGGACCGATTATCGAGGCAGACTGTTCATTCACTCGACCGGCCAGTACTCCTACGCAGGAATGCCCGACTTTTCCGAATATCCCATGCCAGTCATCGCCGAGTTCAATCGCTTTCTCTCCGAGATCGAACGGCTCGAGGCAACCGGTCGCTATATCGGATTTGCGGAACATGGCGTGCAGGTCTATCTGAAAAACGAAACTGCCCACGCAGATCGTACAGTCTTCGAGTACAATCTGCTGAGTGACGTTTACAATTTCACGACTGCAAATCCGGAGAAACCCTATTTCCTGACAAATGCGCTGATTGGATACGTTGATCTGGTGGATGTTGTAGAGCAATCCCGTTCCGATTGGGCGGAGAAGGGCGCCTTTCACTGGATCTTCGAAAATCCGGTGCTCCTGCGCAAGCCGCTCACCCGAATACCTGGCGACTCCAACATCTGGGAGCTTGATGTCGGTGATCAGGAGTGGAGATGAAGCGATTCCCTGCCAACCGCCGTCGCCCCTGATCAGCCGCCATTTCGAGGATTGAAGCGCGACTCTTCTGCAAGCTTCTGGAACAGCTCTTTCTCCTGCGCGGAGGGGTTGGTGGGGATGAGAATTCTCACCACACCGTACAGGTCTCCGTGCTCTCCGTTGTCCCTGGCAAAGCCCTTACCACGTAACCGCAATCTTTTACCATTCTGGGTGCCCGGCGGGATTGTGACTGTCGCCCGTCCTGCCACCAGCGGCACCTCGACGCGCGCACCGAGTACAGCCTCCCAGGGCGCAACCGGAATGTCAGTTTCAATGTCGGCTCCATGAATCCGGAAGTCCGGATGGGCGGCGATATTGATCTTCAGGTACAGGTCGCCCGTTCTGCCGTCAGGACCGACCATTCCCTGTCCGCGCAGCCGCAGCCGTTTACCTCCCTGGGTGCCGGGGCGGATCGTAACATCGATGTTGCGCTCTGAACGCTTGAATCCGCCACCCGTCTGCTGTACGGTCACTGTCTTGCGCACACCGTTGTACGCATCCGCAAGAGAGATGGTGATCTCGGCTTCGTGATCGAGGTTCACCGGTCCCGCATCCCGGGTCGGCGAGGCGTGCCGTCGCGCTCCGTGCTGCGTCTCCTGTCCGAAGCCGCCGAACAGGCTCTCGAAGAAGTCGCTGAAGCCGGAACCCATATCACCAAAGATATCAAAGGTTTGTGCTCCGTTTCCGCGGTTTGAAGAGCGTGTCTGATCCCAGCCAGGTGGGGGCCTGAACTCATCGCCGGTGTGCCAGGAGTTGCCCAGCTGGTCATACATCTGCCGCTTCTTCGGGTCACTCAGCACTTCGTACGCTTCATTTAGCTGTTTGAAATGCTCCTCAGCGTCCTTCCCTTTGTTCAGGTCAGGGTGATACTTGCGGGCAAGTTTGCGATACGAGTTCTGGATCTCCTCTTTCTTTGCGGTGCGCTGAACACCGAGAACTTCATAGTAGTCCTGATACTTTACCGCCATATGAGCCCCTTCAATGCGTGACCTCTGTGCACTCTACCGACCTCATCACTTCAGACGGAGCGATGGATCTGCGAAGGTACCCTGCTCCATCACCCTGATCTCGTTTCCGGAAAAGTCCCTGGCAACTATATTGGTCCTGTCCGAACCGAACATGAAGTCCAGATGCACTTTGCCGGTATTCAGCCCCGCGGCATACAACTCATCCTCAGTCATTGTTTCGCCGCCTTCGAGGCATGAAGGATAGGCGCTGCCGAGCGCGAAATGGCATGCGGCATTCTCGTCGTAGAGGATATCGAAGAACAGCTTGCCGCTTCGGGCGATCGAGCTTCCGGCATCGACGAGCGCAACCTCCCCGATGGCCGACGCGTGGGTATCAAGCTGCAGGTAGCTCTCCAGGGCGTCCTGCCCTTTGTCTGCATGAACGCCGGTAACGAGTCCGTTTTCGAAGGTGAAGACGACTCCCTCTGCGCGCGTCCCGAGTACCATGACCGGGCGCGTGATGCGCACGTGGCCGTTTGTGCGCCTGAAATCCGGCGCGGTAAAGACCTCTTCGGTCGGGACGTTCGGCAGGAATCGACGACCATCCGGCGTGGACGAGTATCCGCCAAGCCAGATCGCACGCGAGGGCAAGCCAATCGTGAGGTCGGTATCCGGTCCGGTAATGTGAAGTGTGTCAATGTGCATGTTGGTGACAGCAATTGATCGCTCTTTGAGCCGCTGCGCGTGTGTGCTCCATGCAGCGCCCGGATCCTCTTCATCGAGCTTCAGGATTGGCGCCATTACCTTCCACAGCTCTTCGCGAACGGCTGCGCCGTCTGCAGTGGCGCTGCCTGCCATGCTCCCGTTCATGACCTGACGGGCCCAGGCATCGGTCGGCATGGAGACCACGAGCCATGGGAACTGATCGGTAACGAGGGCCCGGTGGAACTCGCCGCGTGCTTCTGCGGCAGCGCGTCGGGCGATGCTGTTTCGCCGCTGGTCTACGCCTTCCATTACGAAAGGATCCTGCGGGCCACCGATTGACAGATATGCCCAACGCTCATTCGCGAGTGTATTGTCACGATTGCGAAGGTGGTCGGGGACGTAGGAGAGCGCCTCCTCGGGGGCATTGTCCAGCCTGATGCGGGAGATTGACGGGTCCACGGCGGAGATGTCAACGTAGACCGCTCCTGCGCGATAGGCCGCCTCGGCTACGAGCCGCGCTGCATCCCAGTGCGCTGGTTCAGTACTGATGAACAGCCTGTCACCCTTCCTGATCGAGAGAGCTCCTAGGATGACTTTGACATACTGTTTGAGGTAGGCGTGCTCCATATAACGGCTCCGGTTTATGCTTGAGTTGCTGGTATTAAATATCGTCGTGGGAGGGTTGCTGGTCAACCGGGTTGTCAACTGACTCCGTTACGAAGATAAAAAAGCCGGTGAAGCAAGAATCGTTCCGATCGATCCTGTACTCCACCGGCGGGATAAAGGAGTCTGCGGCGGCTAACTCACCGCACTACCGGGGCAGAACGGTCTGCCCACGTGTACACTGTGTAGTGGCGCTCAGTGTGTGAGGCCAAGAAGAACCGTCGTTCCGTTGCGAAGAATCGAGAACATGACGTCCCCGTGCTGCTGTGCGCTCAGATCACCGTAGAACTGCTTCAGTGATCCCACATCTTTTCCATTTACCTTCAGAACGACGTCTCCTACCTGCAATCCGGCGATTTGAGCAGGCGTGCTGTTTTCAACTGCGCCGATGACCACCTTCCCCTGTGTTCCGGTCAGATTCAACTGGCTGCGCACATCTGCCGTGAGCGGAACTACAGTCATGCCCGGCCACAGTTTTTTCGCCTCATTCTGGATGGCTGAGCTATTCTGTCGCGTGCCCACATCAACGGTAACCGTGAGTGTCCTTCCTTCGCGGAGCAGGGTTACCGGAATCCTGGTTCCCGGAGCGAGGTCACTGACTGCGTAGAGAAGATGAGATGAGTCGGTTATATAGTGATTTCCGACCTTCGTAATGAAGTCACCAGGATGGATACCTGCGTTGTATGCGGGAGAACCGACGAATACGTCATTCACAAAGCCGCCGGTAGAGTTCCCGATTCCGAGCGCAGATTGCATATCGGGGGTTGCCTGGGAGATATTGATTCCGAACCAACCGTATCGGATATGACCGGTCTTGATGAAATCGTTGATTGCCTGCTTCGCATTGTTGATGGGGATCGCGAATCCGATACCTACGCTTCCACCTGACGGTGAGGCGATCCAGGTATTGATACCGACCACCTGCCCCTGCAGGTTCACCAGCGCGCCGCCTGAGTTGCCCCGGTTGATTGCCGCGTCAGTCTGGATGTAGTCGGTGAGCGTTGCGATGTGCGATCCTGCTCCGCCTGCCGGTTCACGACCGACCGCACTCACAATTCCAGCGGTCACAGTAGAGCGGAAACCGAGCGGGTTTCCAACGGCGAGTACCCAGTCGCCCGGTCGCAGGGAGGTCGAATCGCCCAGCTGTGCAACAGGGATTTTCTCGCTGGTCGTAAACTTGATCAGCGCAAGGTCCTTGTTCGGATCATGCCCGACAAGGGTTGCGGTAAACTTGCGTCCGTCGTAGAGTTTCACGGTAATCTGCGAGGCGTTCCCCGCGACGTGATTATTCGTGAGCACATAGACAGTGTTGCCGGTCTTTTTGACGATCACACCGGACCCGAGCCCGTACTGTTTCAGCTCCTTGGTCTGAGGTGCCTGTCGCTGCTGATTTGGATTGCCAAAAAAGAAATCGAATGGCGATGGCATTTGCTGTACGTTCTGCTTTACCAGATCTACTACGTTCACTTCAACTACTACTGGAAGTACGGCTGCCGCAACACCACGGAATGACTGCGGAAGGTAGCCGGTAACCGGTGGTGTATTGTTTTCACTTGCAAGAACTGCATTCACCTGAGGTGAGTTCGAGTTGTCTGCAACGAGTTGAGTGGAGGCGGACGCACTTCCGTTCGCTGTATGGTTGGAAAGCACGTATACCACCGGAAGTCCAACCAGTGCAACGATCACCAGAATAAAGTTGATCAACGGGAGTCGGCCTGAACCGAAGAAATTACCAGACATCATTTCCTCCTAAAATTGTTTCTTGCTCCACCAACAAGCTACGGGCTCGACATTACCTGAGGCTTTCAGTTGCATTACAATTTTGTAATAAATGAATGGCAAACTGCTTCGCGCGAGGTGTGCTCTTGCTCTTGAAGGCGTATGGGGTACACACTGTCTGTCAGGAGGCATTCCATGCCGAGAAACACACCCTCAAAGGGTGAGCGGGGAAAATCCGCGGAGAATGCTCCGGCGTCGGCCAGGTCGTCGGGAAGGAACGATAACAGCAGGCGAACTGAACCAGGAACACGTGGACGGGGAGAGCGATCTGATTCGCGCGGAAACGAACGATCGGACTCGCGCGGAAACGAGAGATCTGACACCCGGGGAAACACGAGATCCGACACGCGGGGAAATGAGCGCGTTGACGCCCGGGGTGAAACGGGCAACGGTCAGCGCTACGGTAACAAGTCACGCAGGGGACCAAATGCAGCCGGCGGAGGACAGCGTAGCGGCGGCGGACAGCGACGCTCAGGCGGTGGATCTCCCGCGGGAGCCGGCCGAACAGCGGGTGGTACCGGTGGACTGGTCCGCGACATTACCGCAATGCTGGGAAAGATGAACGAGGAGTCCTTGCGATTTCTGAAGCGTCAGGCTGAAGTGCTCGTGTCTGCCGCCGAGTACAAGGATGTGAGAAGACAGACACTCGATGCGCTCTCCCGACTCGAGAAGGGAAGCAACCGCAGACCTGCCCCGAATGAGGTCGAAATAGTCCGTCGGGACGACAGCTTTTTCAATATTGCCGTCAGGGGTACCCGCGTGTTCTTCAACATCGATGAAATGCGCGCGCTCACCAAGATTTGCCACTCGGCAACTGATGGGGTAGACGGCGCGAACAGGCTGTTCACGTGGTTCGGCCGCGAACGGGACGACTTTCTGAAGGACGCCGGAATCAACAGTGCAGCGGATCCGGCACTCCTGCGCCTGCACGAGATCATCATTGCCACATACAAGGTGAAGTCCTGACTCTCGATCTTGCCACACAGAGAGTGATACAATACTGCGCTGAATCTCTACGTGCATCTGGAGGAATTACATGATCGTTTCGTGCAACGGCGCGAACTTCGTCGCTCAACAGATCGGGTATCACATGGGAACCTGGAGTGATGGAGACGGCGCATCGAATGCGTACTATTCACCCGCCGAGACCTTTGCGTCGAGGTTTGAAGCGTTTCTCCTTTCGGTCAGGAAGATGGGATTCGATCGAGTCGATATCTGGACCGGAGAGCTGAACTGGAAGTGGGCAACCGACGAACAGCTTGCTACCGCGGCCTCACTTCTGGCCAAGCACGGTCTCACTGTCACCAGCTATGCTGGTGGATTCGGTGCTACCGAGGAAGAGGTCACCCGCGCGTGCAAGACCATCAAGGCGCTCGGATGCAACATGCTCGGTGGTTCGACCGAGCTGCTCACGCGCGATCCTGCGGCGCTCGTTCGCGTGCTCGAACGTAAACAGGTTCTGTTCGCATTTGAAAACCATCCCGATGAGAAGAATCCGAACGACGTGATGAAGGTCATCGGCGATTTTCCCGAGGACATCGTCGGAACTGTCGTAGACACCGGATGGTTCGGAACGCACGGATACGATGCCTCGAAGGCAATCAACGAGCTTGCGGGAAGGCTCTTTCTCGTTCATCTGAAGGACGTCCTTGCTCCCGGCGGACATGAAACCTGCCAGTACGGTCGCGGTTGCGTCCCAATTGAACGGTGTGTTTCGGTGTTGCGGGATCTCGGCTACGAGGGGGCGGTCAGCGTCGAGCATGAACCGCACAACTACGATCCGAGCGAAGAGATCGTCGCGAGCAGGAAGATGCTCGAGGGCTGGCTGAAGTAAGCTGTCCGGTGCACGGGGACGGCGCGCCGGTCTCAGACTGCGCGCCTGCTTCGTTCCCGGAACCGACTCACCTCTCCGGTAATCAGTCCGGCAACGACCATCCCCACGCCGGCTATATTCTGCAGCGCAAGCGGCCGATTGGAGAGCGCGTCAAGCAGAATTCCGATAGTAATCTGTCCGGCGTAGAGTCCGAGCACAACCTGCATCGCGGGCGCACGGTTCAGAAGAAAACTTGAAAGGCCGACCACCAGAACTCCCAGCAGGCCGCCTCCGAAGAGAATCGGAATTGGTGCAGTGAGAATCTTCGTCGGTGCTCCGGACATGAGTGGCGGATCGATCACGATGAGAATCACCAGTGCGGAGAGCGCGCTCAGGTAGTTGAACATCACCATCCGCCGCTGACCGTACCTCAACGCGTTTCTGCTGTTCATCATCGACTGGAGCATGAGGACGCCACCGGGGAGCCACGAGAGAAAGACCCAGAGCGGGCCAACACCGCTCCACAATCCTATGGCAGCCGCGCCCGGAAGAATCAGCACAAGTGAGAGAGCACGTTGAAGAACCGGTGATTTTCGCCCGTCAAAGAATCGGCTTCTCTCAAGCAGCGCCGCCGCGAGCGCCTGCCCCGCAAGGGTTCCCATCAGCGTGAGCACCACGCCGCCGCGGCGGTACACCTCGTTGCTCGTGAATACCACTACAACGCCGAGGATGCCTGCGGCGAGAAACCAGCGCGGCGCAGTCGAGGGCGCTACCTCAGCTGCTGGTCCCGCCGTACCGACGGCCTCCCGGGTGCCTGATCTGCGGATGCCGCCCATGAGAGCCGGAATCCCGACGATTGCGACCGTTACGGCGCCAATCGTTGCAAGCCCCACCAGATGAACGGTGATGAGCGAAGGCACTGCGCCAACAAGGGCCTGGAGCTCTCCGTTGGCCTGAATCATAATCGATATAAGGCCTCCGGTGATTATTGAGAGAGCGAGGTACATAGAGTGGACGCTCCTGCGCGGTGTTACACTTCTTCCTTCGAGCCGATCGCAGATAGCGCACGTTCCCGTTTCTTCGCACGCCGATGAAACACTATCCACACGACGAATCCCACGGCGATCGCCGCGAGCAGAATGTATTCGAATTTCTGGAAGAAGACGTGAAAGGTCTTTGCCTGTTTGCCGAGGACAAAGACGAGTGTGCTCCATACGCCGACCCAGAGTGCCGCGCCGATTGAATTATAGAGCAGAAACTTCAGCCAGTGCATTTCCGCGACACCGGCAATAATTCCGTTGAGCTGCCGCAGGATTTCTACGAAGCGCGCAATTATGACAACAATCGCTCCGCGTTTGCGAAAAAGACCTTCGGCGTAGTCGAGCCGCTTGTGAGTAATGAAAACGTACTTTCCGACCGCCAGTACCAGACGTCGCCCGCCGAATCTGCCAATTGCGTACCCGGTATTGTCACCCAGCACAGCCGCCGCCCACCCGATCACTCCAACGAGAACTATATTCAGGCTGCCCTGGGATGCACCGACCGATGCCGCGATGAGCATGGTCTCTCCCGGCATCGGCACGCCAAAATCTTCCAGAAAGATGGTCAGAAAGACGGCCAGGTAACCGTATTGATGAAGTAACGGTTCAATAGTGTGCAGAAAGTGTCCCAGGTTAACCTCTCTTTCGGTTGCGACAGTCTATAAGATCGTCCGCACATCGTGATCAGTCAAGTGACTGTTGGATGAACCGGTCGACCCTGCTTGCTCTATACGAGCACATCCTGAATGTTGAGATTCCACTGAACGACGCGGTCGTCTTCCGGACTATCTCCGATGGCAAGTTCCGAAAGCGCAGTGTTGTCCATAAGCAGTTTACGTCCCTCGTCCGAAAACTCCGGTTCGCCCTGGATGAAATTGCCCTCTACGTGCTGGAGCAGGACGTAGAATATGGCGCAGTGGCCGAACAGGAGAATCTGCTGTTCGGGCCGATTTCTGATATCCGCAAGCAAGGATTCTATCCGCTGCCCCGAAGGCACCTTCCACATGTTGAACGGATCCGGCCGTGCGAAATCAGGCGTTTCGTACGGCAGAAGCCTCCGATAATCGTACTCTTCAGTATCATGCATGGCGCATTCAACAAGCCGTGAGTCGAACTCGCACCGGTCTGCACGTGCGCCTGAGAGATTGAATGTGCGGCGCGCGCGGGTCAGCGGACTCGAGATGATAAGGTCGTAGTTGCGATCGGAAAAGTAGCACCGGATACGTTCAGCTTGCCGGACACCTTCCTCGGAGAGATCCGGATCAAGCCATCCTGCCTGTCCAATCTGGTTCCGGCTTTGTCCATGGCGCACTAAATAGAGCGATTTCATCAGATTTCTCCTCGATCATATGTTGCGAGGCAACCGTATCATGTCCTGTTTCGGCAGGCAAGTCTGCTCGTCGCAGACCGTGCGTCGATTGAAGCGCCCTGCACCGAATCGCGTATTACCTGGGCAGAGATGAAAGACGTAGCCGGTCTGCAGTTCATCGCCGCCGGTGATAGTGAGAACCCGTATCTCCGCGGCGGGGTGAGCGGGAATGACTGAACACATCGCGACAATGCTCGGTCTGTTGCTCGCGACAGCACGCTGTGTGTGTCCGCTCGACGTCGGAATCCTGCCGTTCCTTCCGGCAGGCGAGCTGCCGGAAACGCTTACCGCGCCGGATATCGCAGCCTTCGACGGCCGCTTTCTCGAAGCGTGCAGACTGCACGATGTGCTTCGTTGCGTGAGTTACTCACCGATCGAGCCGGAACCACGTGGAGGAGTGAATCGGGTAACAGGCGAGTCGGCGCGATCTTCTGAGGCGCTGTATCTCGCCTCAGTCCTCGACGCGCGCCGTGTTGCCGCTCTCTATGACTTCGGCCTCATCGTATACGGCCGAATTGCCGCACGGGAGGATCTCATCGATGTCGAAGTATCGCTCTACGATCGCGAGCTCGGGAAGAGCCGGAGGAAGTTCTATTCGAGAACTTCGCCGGAGGACCTCGCTGAGGCCGCAGACGACCTCGCGCGCCGGTGCGTCGACTTCATATACGAAACGAACGGAATGAGCGACATGGCGGCGGAGCGAGTTCGGGAGCGAGGCGGGATAATTCTCAGCGTGGGCGGCGGTTCCTGGATCGTGGGCGGCCGATGGGCAGAGGCACTCAGCGGCGTGATCGCATGCACATTCG
>Ga0307376_10000978_pt1 | contig 32796 bp, 42 predicted proteins | sample TR2MG_FD_202536 | JGI IMG/M metagenome (GOLD analysis project Ga0307376, IMG submission 202536) | Soil microbial communities from Risofladan, Vaasa, Finland - TR-2 | ecosystem: Environmental > Terrestrial > Soil > Coastal area > Acid sulfate soil | place: Finland: Risofladan, Vaasa | collected...
GTCTTGATTTGGAATGATTTTAGCCAAAAACTTTTTGATTTTGGCTATATCAGTTGACAATAAATGATTGTAATCTTTTTTTAAATCACCATAATCTTTAAAATCTTCAATTTTTCTTACTGCTAACCTGTGTATTGTTTTTTTGAAGCGGTCCCATAGTATCGTATTTTTCTGGTAATCCATATATTCAATTGAATAGAACGGATATACAAAAGCTTTGTATTTTTGACAAGGAATTTCAGCCTGGTAATATCTTCCCATATCGCTAATAGTGATTTCATCACAATACAACGCCTGCATACTGGCCTTACCGAGTATAAGTATCTTATGGGGTTTAAGTTCTTCTATTTGATCAATTAGAAATTGTTTGCAGTGCTTAACCCGCGCAATTGATACAGTATCGGTGTAACACTTTACCGCGTATACGTACCAACAATCTTTATTCAAATCAATATTTTCTGCTTTTAGAATGTTTCTAAGCTTTTCTTTTTCTATCTGACCATCAATACATTCGGGATTATTCGTTACAATAAGAATCTTTTTTTTCCCTTTCCCGATTGCGTCCATTTTTGGAATTTGATTTTTACAAAGTTTACATTTTTCACAGACACTTTTTTTTAGAGTATCCGAGCGTATGGAGGAAAGCTCCTTTATTTCCGCTTGTGCTTTTTCAAAATCAAAAAACCCTTCATTCATTAATAACTCTCTCATAAGTTGCCAAATATTCTTTGTTATCATTGGTAAACAACACGTATCCGGCTTTTTCGTTAATGTCATGAAAAATTATACTGATTACATTATTTTTTTCACACAAACTTATGCCTTTTGTGAAATTTATAGGATCTATAATAATTTTTTGTAGCGTCCGGCTCTTGTGTGAAATTTCACACAGAATACTACTGCTATCATTTTCAGCGGTAATTGTTATTTTTTCCAATTGAAAATTGAGTAGTACCTTCCTGCGCTTAATTTCTTCTTTTTCAACAAGTATTTCGGCTGTTCTAATCCCATCTAACAACGCTTTACTATCGAAAATGTCCGGCGAATTGGTGATTTTATCAAAAAAATCTTTCGGGGTATGCTGGCTTTGATATGCAGGTTGGTGTATTTGTAATATATCATTACCAGCACTTGCAAAAAATAAGCCATTTTTTGTTTGACTAATTTTAACAGGCTCCAAAACCGTTAAGATATCTACATATTCAACGGGAATGTACAAAGTGTCCAAACAACTTATATTATTTTTCATCCTAGCAAAAGCGTATCTGTTGAATGACCATGTGTAATCTTTTTCGACTACAATATTATTATTAGGCGTGCCGCGTTGTTTGTCAATTGTGCCCTTACAGTGCTGTAACGCCTGTACAAAATCAACAGACAGCTCGTTTCCTTGTTGCACATCGTAAAATGTTTCAATCTTTTTATCGTTTTTCTCATCCCATTTAAGAACTGGTAAATTACAGCATTTCCGCCCACATTTGATTTGTAATTGTGTACCTTCTTCGTTATACTCAATTGTAATCTCATCGCCTTTGTCGGCCTTCACCCGGTCAAGAAACTTCACAAATTCTGCGTATGGTATTACATATTTTTTTAAATTTTCAGTTTCTAACTGTACAACCAAAAAAGAAATTCTACCGTCTTTGTACATAGCAGAACCATCTATGTATATACAGTTATCGTCCGCCTGATTTTTTAGTTTTTTAAACACGCCTATCTTACTGATAAGCTGGCTTTTGCTTATTTTCATTGCTACTCCTCTCATTATTTTTTATTTCCCATTGATGTCTTGAATCCAGATAAATTTTCCCAATATCTCGACACTCCAAAACATATACAAAATTTTTTGATGTGAAAAAATTGTCACGACTCACTAAACAATTCACGCGCATAATACCGGTCTCTTTTTCATCCTCTGTTTGGTTAAGTCCAAATCCAGCAGTTAACCAATTGCCTTTTCTATCATCCTCTTGAAAGTCCGAACCTGTAATAGCTCTTTTATTAGTTTCCTTGTTTGTATGCGATACTGTAACAATTAACGCGTGTTTTTTTTGTGCGAGTTCTCGACCTACACCCCATTTTTCATTGATTTCCTGCCGTACCTGGTCCCGTTTTCCAGATTTCAACAAATCCATTGAGTCAAATATTATCACGTCTGCAACAAAGCCATTGTTGAAATACTCGTCAATTTTCTTATCAGCAATAGACAGCGTTAACGAGTTTGCTGCATACGTAATGAATCGGATATCGCCCCTGTATTTGATTTGTAATTGTTTTTGTTTATTTTTAGATTTCTCTTTTGTTACACCCTTTTTCTTTTTCATTGTGTATGACATTTCCCATTGTCCAGACTCGTCACCCGCTTCAATGAATTTCGGAATTCTGATTTCATCATATCCAGTTTTTTTATCTTTCAATCGTAGAGTTTCCGCGCTGAAATACTGTCTAAATCTGCGTATGCATTTCTTATGTGCCATTTCCATATTGAAATAGATTACATTGAGATTACTTTCCATCGCCCATATTGCTATTTGCTTGAGCCAGAATGATTTCCCACGCTTTTTAGGGCCGTTAAACGCTACAAAATCACCGCGTGCAAATGGGCCTGCAATGTCGCCCAGTGCACCAGGCATTATAAAAAGTGAATCGGGATTGTTATCCGGATCATCATCCCAAAATTCTTTACCATATACAATAGACGTCTCTTGGCATATCTGTGTTTTGGCTTCGATCTGGTTATATGTTGCAATATAATTTTCAGCATCATCTAGTTTCCCTGCTTTTGTTGCAGCACTTATTTTTTTTGTGAGTAATGCCAGATTCGCTTCACGCAAGTATATTTTTGCCTGATCAATTGCGTAATCTTCATTGTATTTTTCATATTTCACATATTCATCATTAAGAGTTTTCAGAAACGTCTGAATTAAACTTTTCTCAGTACCTTCAAGTTTTTCTGATTTGTCGTCAAATATATTTTGTATGTGTTTTTCTGGTGCTTTCTCTGTAAGTTCGTAAAAATCAATGATCCAGGTTACAACCGGCTTATAGAAACTTTCGAACACCTCGTAAAATAAATCAAGATTAACTCTCAGTACAGGTATAATTTCACTGCACACTTTTGTTGACACTATCATTGATATAACAAGCATTTTTAATTTTTTATTGTCAACTCTATCAATCGTAAAATTCATTAACTTCTCACTTAAAGAAAAAAATAACCGGTTATTACAAAAAGGATAAATAACAACCGGCAAAAAAGAACTGACTAAAATGGAATATATATAATGATCTCAAAAAGAGATTGCGTGTAAAATAACCCGGTTACATATTATCAATATATGTAACCGGTAAAATAAATTAAAAGGAGTAGCCGTATATAAATATAATTTTTAAAAAATGTACCCGCCATTATTTCAACAGGCGCGGGTATAATCCTGCTTTGTACTAATTAGATTTCCGCTTGTTCGTCTAGCGGTAAACGGGTTTAGTCATCGACTTTCCTTCGCCACCCACGTAACACGCTGCCCTTTTGTGGCTACCTTGTTCTCGTATAGCTCAAAAGGGAGGAATTAAAAACTTAAAGTGTGTCGTTTATCATAATTCCTATTGCCCAGTTCGTGCTTGTTCATTAGCCTAACAGGGAATCGAACCCTGGTACTTAGATCGAAAATCTAATATCCTACCATTAGATTATTAGGTCATAATACTTATGGGAGTAACACCTCATAAGTATTAATGAAATTAAAAATTAGCAATACTGTTTTTTCAATCGGGCCGGTAAGATTCGAACTCACAATAAAGGCGTTTGCCTTTGTCTTACTGCTATGGATCAGATAGCCGCTCCCAATTAGACCACAGCCCGTTTGAAAAAAACTTTAGATTATACAGTCTGCCTACCTGGCAGACTGTATGTATTCGGGGCGGAAGGACTTGAACCTCCGATAAACAGGTACGACCTGTTTATTACACCAAATCATACATATACCCCGTTTAACAGGCTTTAAATAGAAATGCATTCACAGAGTACATTACCAGCCATCCGATTTACCCAGCTTGTAAGGCCTGGACGATAGCGTCAGTACCATACTACTCTGTCAATACACTTATTGATTATGCTTGTAATAATCAAGTTCTTCCATATCGCTACAATGATGCCAGCAATGGTTAACACATTTGCGATTAGTACACCTATTTTGATAATCAAAACCTTGACCAAGTCTTGCACTTGACATTTCTTCAACTACTGCACCACACGCATTACAAATCCCATCATTCCAAATATTAGACACATGACCCTCTCGCATTTAAAAACCCCCTCTTGCTACAAATAATTATTTGTTAAAGGTTTTTCGGGGTGAGACCTGGCAGCATCACCCCGAACCCCTTCAACAAGATCCTGATTTTTCCCATCATGTTTATCATGCGACGTGGCACGTTGCACAAACACAACAGGAGTTAATCCGATTCTAGATTTTGCCTTCCGGAAAGTGTATGACACCCACCGAACTGATCCAAAATCACAGACCATGCTAAACCTCAATTAACCATAACCAGGTAGACCATTGATGCGAATGGTATTAGCAATCCTTTCGCTATCACGGTTTACGGTTATCAGCCTTGTCACCGTTCCTGCTTCCGAAGTAGTGTTTTTTACAGGCCATAAACCATCATAAACTGTAAGCACACGTGTCGTAAAGGATTTTATTACAAAATTATTTTTCTTAGTGAGATTATTCACGATCGTTATAAAAATAATTTTCACTAAGTTTTTCATCTTGCCGTCTCCCTGGTTTCCCTTGTCATCGTTAATTGTTCGCCATAATAACCTATTTTTTTTAACATGTCAAGATATTTTTTTAATTTTTTTTCAATAACCGGATTTCATTCTTTTCAAATCTCGCGCCAACCGTTGTAAATAGCTGTCATTAGGCTTTAAAATAATATCATAATTTTTTTTCAAGTACTCGTCGAACCAACCACGCGTAACACCAGCGAGCCTTACTGATTGCTGGTTGCGCCATTTTTCCGATAAAGACCCTAACCACTCGACATACACGCCTAAAAACTTTACAAACGTTCCCAAATGGCGCGAAAACTCCATGTCAAGGGATAACCGGGTGTATTTTTTACCATCTTCAAAAATAATCGACTTGTTACAAATTTCATTGTAGAAGGGCTCTAAATATGTAATAGCACGTATAATTACCCGAGGTGTTACGTCACACATCTGCGAAATTTCAGTAGTAATTTCCGGGTAATTGTCTGTGATTTCTTGTACCGGAGATAGTTTCGGCGGCTGTAAATAGGCACGAATAAAAGAAGACGGGCATTTTTTTACGAAGGGATTATAAAATAATTGTGGCAAGCTCTTCGGCAAAATCTTTTTTTTGTCATCTTTTGAAAATGGGTAATAGTCTGGTAAATATGGTTTTCCGGCCTCTTTCAGTACTTTCATAATTTTCTTGTGTTTCCATTTTTTTTCCTTTAATTTACTCCAATCGCCTTTATTGGCAACGATCCACGGCTCTGTGATTTGTTTACAATTATCGAAAAATGTACCGTTAAGCAAGTGCTGGTATAGACTGTACGCTTCTGCAAGTGTGTTCGTTATTTTGTTCACATTGTGTGTAACTGCCGGGGCCGGAAAATCTGAAAATGTTCTTATAATTTCCAAGAAATTTTCATCGGATAATATTTTGTTTTTTAGTTCATTGTTTTTTTCTTTTGTTTTTTTTTCTTTCTCTTCAAAAGAAAGTATTTTCCTATTAAAAAAAAAATTTAAACTGGACAAATAGGAGTTATCATTTTTGATAACTCTATTATTTATTATTAATAAATAATAAAGAGTATTACATGTTAAATATTTAATATTTAACTGTGTTTTTGAAAAATCCAGGAAAAATTCAGTAGGAAGTGGTGTTTCCGGTGTAAAAACTTCAAAATCACATCCAGTCTCTTCTATCTCCTTATTGCGTAACATGTTAGGTAGTGTAAAACATCTAACCGCAGGAATGTTTTTTTTAGTAGGCATGATAGCACCCATATCCGTTAAGTTTGCTATTGCTTTTTTTTGTGCGTGGTAGTTTAGACAGGTGTCCTTTTCCATAGTGTTGACAGGATATTCAAAAGGTGCGCTTACACAATTAAATTTAAAGTACATCTTTATGATATGAGTCAAAACTATAGTCTCGTGTATGCCTATATCCTTACACAGTGAATCGTTGTAAAAACAAACAGTATCAACACTATCCGTTATTTCTTGTTTTTCATTCATTTTTTCCCCCTATAAATAAATGTTTTATAGTTTTTATAATAATATCATCATCATATTTTCACTATGCAACACTATATTTTTACTACTGTTCGTAATATTATTACATTCTTGTTTGTGATATAGTAACATAAGTATGTTACTATATCAACATGTATTTTTAACTATTTTTACTATACATTTATGTAGTAGTCTTGTATGTTTTATACTTTTGATTCTACAAAGTTTATAAACATATTTCTTATATTTTAAACATTTTCATTCATTATGCGTTACACTTTTGTATAATTTTGGTTATAATTGACCTCTTGTATTACACAACATATCAATACTTTTAGTTACAGTTTTGTACATCAATTGATTACAAGAATACAAATTACTTGACAAAAATCTATGGATATGGTAATAATATAAAAACAAAAAATAGGAGCTCAAATTGATTAGTAAAGAAATCGTGCTTGAGGCGATTTGCGTTGATGACAAATTCACACTGAAAATAAAATATCTACCACGTCCGGAATTTATTAAAATCATTGCTGCAATAAGAACAATTCCAAGTAAATACAGAAAATACACAGACTATAACAAACAATGGATAGTACATAACCGCCCGGAAACATTGAAGATAATTAGAAAATTAGGTTTCGATATAACTTTCAAACCAGGCTGCAAAGAAACTAACTCAGACAAACTAATTAGCAATAAGCCGATTACCGTTCAATTGTATAACAACCATTTGACGATAAAATCAAAAGATACTGATTTTCTCAATAGATTATTGATTGTATATCAAACGTATGATTATAGTATGTGTTACTTATCGGGATCATATGACGCAAGCAAACGTCAAACAGTAGAGTTTGCTAGTTTAGAAAAAAACAAAACTAACCCTTATGTAAAAATGGGTATAGGGTTCAAAAAAGGGCTTGTAGCTAGATTAAAACTAGATAATAACAAGGTCAAAACTAACGATAAAAGAAACAAAACTAAGTACAAGTTTACAAACAGTGAAATTAAGGATTGTCTCAGTTACTTGTCATTATATGATTACCAAATAAAGGCCGTTAAGGTCTGTCTTAAAAAAGTAAACGTGGTAATTAAGCTTCCGACAAGCGGCGGAAAATCTGAAATATTTCTCGCCCTTTGTAAATTAATGAATAGAAAAGTATTATTACTGTTCAAAGCGGTATCAGTATTAAGACAAACCTACAAACGCGCACAGGATGCCGGACTCAATGTAGGCATTATTACAGGTGCGGTAGTTGATGAGAAAGGTAGAAAAATAATTATGTGCAGTATCAATTCTGTACACAAGTTGAAAGAAAAATATGATACTGTAATTGTTGATGAATGTCACACAGCAGTGTCATACACATTTCGGTCATTTCTTCAAAGTAATGATTTTATTTATCGATTTGGCTTTTCTGCAACGCCATTTGTCGAAAAAGAAAGAATCAAAAAACTTAAAGTGCAAGAGTACATTGGAGATATTGAGTATACATTGCCAGCTATAAATCTCATTGCCCAGGAAAAAATAGCAAAGCCTAGAATATTCATGGTGCCAATTACCAAACCAGATAACTTATACGAGAAACGCTGGAGAAATGCCGAACAAATGGGAATTATTGACAACGACATAAGGAATCAAAAGATCAAAGAAATAACCCTAAAATCAAACAAAACTATGATATTGGTGAAAAGGATCGAACACGGGCAAAAACTTGCTTCTATCATCCCTAACAGCGTATTTATTTCCGGTAGCGATGCTGTGTCTATCCGTGAATATAATGTGGAGCTTTTCAATAATACAGATGACTTTGTATTAATCGCGTCCGGTATATTTGATCAGGGTATATCTATTAATTGTATACGCACATTGATAATTGCCGGCGGGGGAAAAAGCTATATACAAACAATACAAAGGTTAGGGCGTGCGTTAAGGATTGATACAGGTAAAACTAGTGTTAATGTATATGATTTTTTTGATAGTCATAATTGCATACTTGAAAAACATACACTTATGAGGATTGATGATTATAAGAAAGAAGGGTTTACGGACATTGTGAACTTGTAAAGGAGGTTTTTAAATGACAGGTTTCCGAACAGGAGTGTTATGTTTTTGTGCATTTTTAGCCGGTTGTGTATTCATTGTTATGTGGTATGAATTGAAAAAAGTCTTTGCAGAAAAGGAATTTTAAAATAATGTTCGATGTTGAACGGTTTCTAGGGGATTACAATATTGATTTCATTACGGAAGGTCCAAACACGTCTGAAAATTTCTTAAATATTCATTGCCCTTTCCCTGGCTGTGATGATCACGGGTACCATTTTGGAATTGCAAAAAATGGTATGGGTGCGAGCTGTTGGAAATGTGGTAAAAAATCAATTTTTGCCACACTAAAACTACTTGCACCGGATACGAGCCCACAACAGATCGTAAAACAGTATCGTCCAGGTTATCAATTATTATTAAAATTAAACAATAATGAAAGAAAACTAAAAGAAATACCCAAAAAAGTTATATTACCAGGGCAAAATCTAACAAAAGTACATAAAAACTACTTGAAACAAAGAGGATTTAGCCCTGATTACCTCATACATAAGTATAAGATAACAGGGACCGGCCCACTTGGTGCATATCGATTAAGGGTTGTTGTACCCTTTTTTTACAATAAAAAGTTGGTTAGCTACCAGGGGAGAGACATAACTAATCAAAGCGAGCAACGGTACAAAGCGTGTTCAAAGCCAAAAGAGATAGTACACCATAAGCATATACTTTACAACTTCGATAACTGTCAAAAAGATTGGTGTATAGTAACAGAGGGATTTATGAAAGTTTGGAAGTTAGGCGATAACACTTGCGCGACCTTAGGTCGTATCTTCACAGAGCAACAAGTCTTGTTACTATCTTGTTTCAAGGTAGTTTTCATCTACTTTGATCCTGATAGCGCAGGCAGAGACGGTAGTCAAAAACTTAGTTTGTTACTTGATAGCTTGGGTGTAGTTAGTTTTATTATAAGTGCTGAAAAGGCCGCCGACAACCTTACACAAGATGAAAGTAAGTTGTTTATGAAGAAAGTTAAGAAAACATATAAAAACTTGTTGACAAAAACAAACTTATAGTTTATAGTTATATTGAGTTAGTTTGTAACTAGCTTAAAATTAACTTAAATAAGGTGGTGGTTATGAAGAAGAAGAATACAAACAATGAAATAATGGTTACAATTACAAAAGCGGAATATGAAAAATTAAAAGCGCGGTCACAGAGATTGCGATCTTACGAGAGTATGGGGCATATTAAAAAGGAATATTAAATAATAATATGCCGGGTGTTTGGTGCGTCCGGCATTAAAAATAAAAGGTAGGCGAATTAACTTTAAATAAGGTGGTAGGTTATGAAAAGCGATAAAAACGGTTGTAGTGTTTGTAAAGAAGGTAAAGAGAGTTATGAAATGTTTTACAGTTCTTTTATAAAAAAAGAAATGTGTCAATATGATTTTCGACATAAAGTACATGGTTTATTTTCTTGTGTACGTTCTACATTAGAAGCATGTCGGGAGCACAGGGACCGTTGGATTTACAGAAAAGAAATTACAGAAAATCAGCGAGCAAAAGTATTGGAATTAGATTGAATAAAAGGGGGAAGGAAAATGAAAGAAGAGATTAGAAATTATAACAAATGGCATGAAGTGTACAATTAAAAAAGGAAGGTAAAGAATGAATAAAATTCAAAGTATAAATGGTATCATGAAAGTGTTTTTTTCACATTTAAATTCAGGCGTAAAAGCAACATATAGACGCAACATTATTGAGCTACTTAACATAACAAATCATTCGGCTAGAAGTGTTTTTACATTGTCATTAGAAGACTTAGAACTATATATGGCAGTGATAAACAAACAAAAAAATACAGGCGATAAGACAAAGAAAACAATAATTGCTAATATTAGTTCGTTTTTGAATAAAGCGAATGCCGCAGGATATTTTCAACCGCATATAAAGTATAAAAAAATACTTAAACCGCAGTCTATGACTGGTAATAAAGCACAAATGGCAGATGATCTCACTACACTATTTCCCGTTAAGTCTACACAACATTATACTGATTATAAATTAATAGAAGCAACTAAAACAGAAATTACCTCACTAACAACAGAGATTAACATATTACAAAGCGTGATTGACAGTAAAGATCCATTTACCGTTATTCAAATGCGTATATCGACATTGGATGCGTGGCGGAAAAGTAAAGAATCGCTTTTAAAAAAACTGGAAGAATTGGAAGGATTAAAATGATAGTAAATCAAGAAAGGAGAATGTGAAATGACAGAGTTTGAAAAACAACAAAAGCTTTTATACCAGTTTATTGTTAATTACGTAAAAGATAAAAAAAGTCAGGGATTAAAAAAAAGTCGTGACACATTTCCGACTTTCCCTGTAATGGTTGAGTACATGAAGTGTGATATGGGCACACTTCAAGACCTACTAAAAGCGCTTATAAAAAGAAAAGTATTAGGAAGAAATGTGGCACATTATAAAGTTTTGAAGGCACCGGAAGAAATACAGGAAGAAATACAGGAAGAAACACAAGAAAAACCGCAAATTAAAGACTCTGTAAAAACACCACAGGAGACGAACAAAAGGGGGTCAAAATTAAAGAAAACTGTGTTTTTAGTGTTAGTGCTTGCAACCATAGTAACACCGCTTATTTTGACTGTTTTGTACGCCAAAGAGTTTTTTGTGTTTTTTATTGAAAGCAAACATCTTGCCTACTCATTTTCCGGGAGTGTGACTCTTGCTGGTATTGTGTGTTTTTACTTTGGCATCAAACAAAAACGGATAACATACCTGGCAATATGGTTAGTCATTACAATGTTTAGCGTTTTTACGTCGATCACAGGCCAATCGGCTGTGAAAGATGCAAAAGAGAATAATATTAGATTTCAAAACAATAATAACCAGAATGACATTGACTTATATGCCGCTTTGCAGAAAAAAATAGATTTTTGTTATAATGAAATTACCGATCGAAATTCAATGAGGGAAGATCTAAAAACGCGTATAGAAAAATATGAAAGCGATTCAAACGAGTATAAGAAATTGTATGATCGGATCTGGAAAAAGGTTTTACAAATTCAAAAATATGAAAAGGATATTGACAGACTTGAAAATGAAAAGGCCATAATGATTGAAGCAAAAAAAATCCAGTTTGAAAAAATCGAGATTAAAAGTCCTTTTGAGCACTTTCAAAGTATGTTTAATTTTGATGCGAATATATTACAGTTGATTATTTTCGTAATTATTGCGATACTTATTGATTTTCTGCCTGTTGTGGGCCTGCATATAATATTAAGGGGGATTTTGGAATGAAAATATCAGAACAATTACAAAAAGATGCCGATATACTTTTAGGGGCCTGTAAAGTTAGTGTACACGGAGTCAAATCAATTAACATATATATGGAATGGCCCGACAGCATCAAAACAAAAAAAGTCACGCTAAAACAGGTGTTGTATGGAACCGGTTACAGAGTGCACAAAAAGGGCGGTTTTTGGTATATAACAGAAAAAGGAAAAGAATTTACAGGAGTTGAACATAATCATTATAGTATGAAAAAAGAACATCGGGTCAAAGGTGTTAAGACACCTTGGCGTGATGGTATACGTGCGGATGTTAAGACGGCAAAAGAGAATAAGGAAAAGGGAGATTATTAATGGGTTATCAATTGTGGTTTCTTTTGTACATGATGTTTAGTGGTGGATTGATTCTATATTGGTTATTGGATGCTTATATAATGCACGAATTAAATAAATACGGATTAAGGAAAAAGAATGGAAAAAGAAAAAAATAAAACGGGTAAATGTTATAGTAAGGTTAATCAAGGTCAACGCAATAAGGATGATGATTACCAGACACCTTATTCTATGACAAGACAATTTATAGATAAGTATAAAGATTTTTTTGATTTTACGCTGCCAGTATTGGAGCCGGCAGCAGGTAAGGGCGCGATGGTAAAGGTGTTACAGCAATATTTTAAGACTGTTAAGGCAATTCAATATCCTGAATTTGATTTTTTAAAATCTTTTGATTTTGTTGCAGAAAAACCAGCTTACATAATAGGTAATCCGCCGTTTATACACGCCGATGCTTTTATCCGGCAAGCCGGCCTTGTTGCGCAAAAAGCATTTGCTTTTTTATTGCCGCAATCGTATTTTTCCGGACAACAAAGGTTTTCCGAAAAAATATTTACAGGGCTTAATGGGTTTTACCTCACAAACATAGAGACATTCACCCGTTACCCTATGTTAAGCGATGAAATTAGGGATGATGGAAAATATATAACAGGTATGCAAGTTTATGCTTGGTATATATGGAAAAAAGAATACAAAGAAAAGACTTGTGTTGATTTGATTAGTAATCAGCAGTACGTTATAAAACAAAGTGATGACACATGTAAGAACTGTATTGCCGGTTATTGTTGTAACCCGTTTACAACAATGTACACAAAAGACGGTACAGAGGAAAAAAAGACGCAAAAACATAAATTGCGGTATGCGTGTAGCATTGACAAAACCAATCATTGGTGGTGGTATGTGTGTAGACAATATGGTAAAAGGGAAGAGTGGGGAGAAATAAATGAAAAATGAAAATAATATGGTTGTGAATTTTCCTGATCCAAATTTAGAAGCTACCATCCGTTTAGAGATCAATAAACCAACAGGAAATATCCTATCATCTGATTTGGTCGGGATAAAATCATTAATTGCTGGTTTTAAGGGTATTTCAAATATAACTGGTTTAGAGTACTGTACAGCTCTTACAGACCTTAGTTTAAATAGCAACTCAATAAGTGACATCAGTCCATTAAGCGAACTTACAGCGCTTATATACCTTAGTTTATCATACAACGTAATCAGTGACCTAAGCCCATTAAGTGAACTTACAGGACTTACACGCCTTGGTTTAGACAACAACTCAATAAGAGACATAAGCCCATTAAGAGGGCTTACAAAGCTTACATTTCTTGGTTTAGCCGACAACAAAATAACTAACCTAACACCATTAAGCAGGCTTACAGCGCTTACATCACTTAGTTTTAATAGCAACTCAATAACTGATATCACCCCATTAAGCGGGCTTACAGCGCTTACACGCCTTGGTTTATGCAACAACTCAATAACTGATATCAGCCCATTAAGTGGACTTACAAAGCTTATATACCTTAGTTTAAATGACAACTCAATAAGCGACATCAACCCATTAAGAGGACTTACAGGGCTTACAGAACTTTATTTAGACGGCAACTCAATAAGTGACATAAGCCCATTAAGCAGGCTTACAGGGCTTATATACCTTGATTTATATAACAATGACATGGAAATAAAACCAGGCACTACCCAGGGACAAACTAATCTTGATGTTGTTAATTGGCATCTGGATAACGGATGTTATGTCGGCTGGGAATATGGAAATAAAACAGAAATTAAAGGAGAAAATAAATGAAAAATGAAAATAATATGGCTGTGAATTTTCCTGATCCAAATCTAGAAGATGTCATCCGTTTTAAGATTGGCAAGCCAACTGGGGATATTCTATCATCTGATTTGATAGGAATAAAATCATTAAGTGCTGGTTTTAAGGGTATTTCAAATATTACTGGTTTAGAATACTGTACATCGCTTACAGAACTTTATTTACATAGTACCTCAATAACCAATATCAGTCCATTAAGTGGGCTTACAGCGCTTACACTCCTTCATTTAGATAACAACTCAATAACTGATATCAGCCCATTAAGCGGCCTTACAGCTCTTACATACCTTGATTTATCTGGCACCTTAATAAGCGACGCAAGCCCTTTAAGCCCGCTTAAAGGGCTTGCATCCCTTGATTTATCCGGCAACAAAATAACTGACCTAACACCATTAAGCAGCCTTACAGGGCTTACATTCCTTGATTTAGACATGAACGAAATAGTTGATATCAGCACATTAAGTGGGCTTATAGCTCTTACAGATCTTAGTTTACACAGCAACTCAATCATTGACATCACACCATTAAGCAGACTTACAGCGCTTACATCCCTTGATTTAGATAACAACGACATGGAAATTAAACCAGGCACTCCCCAAGGGCAAACTAATCTTGATGTTGTTAATTGGCATCTAAATAATGGGTGTTATGTCGGCTGGAAATATGGAAATAAAACGGAAAACAAAGGAGAAAATAAATGAAAAATAATATGGTTGTGAATTTTCCTGATCCAAATTTAGAAGCTACCATCCGTTTAGAGATCAATAAACCAACAGGAAAGATTTTGGCTTCTGATTTGGTTGGGATAACTGAATTATATGCTAGCATGAAAAAGATTTCAAATATAACTGGTTTAGAGTACTGTACAGCTCTTACAGATCTTAGTTTACACAGCAACTCAATTAGTGACATAAGCCCGCTTAGAGGACTTATAAAGCTTACATTTCTTCGTTTATATAACAACGAAATAACCGACATAAGTCCTCTAAGTGAACTTACAGCGCTTACAGAACTTGATTTAGAAGATAACTCAATAACCAATATCAGTCCATTAAGTGGGCTTTATAAGCTCACAGAACTTTATTTAGAAGATAACTCAATCAGTGATATCAGCCCATTAAGCGGACTTACAGGGCTTACAGAACTTTATTTAAATAACAACAACATGGAAATGAAACCAGGCACCACCCAGGGACAAACTAATCTTGATGTTGTTAATTGGCATATAGATAATGGATGTTCTGTTGAGTGTAAATATGGGACTAAAAAGGAAACTTGTATAAAAACAAAGAAGGAAAAAATCAATGATGAAATGATTACAATTACAAAAAAAGAGTATGACCGATTAATGAGAGACGCTTGCATATTAGAATGTTTAGAAGATGGGAGGGGAAATAGTTGGTACGGGTACGGAAAGAGTTTAAAAGAAAGGGTTATTTTGAAAAATACGAGTAAAACACCCGGCTCTTGAATGATAAAGCGCCGGGTTAAATAAATAGGAGTTAATTTATTAAAATGCTTGCTGTGGTGTTTCCTGATATGCAGCAAGCTATTTTTTAAGGTGTGAATTTTGTTAAAATTGAGGGTAATATTTTTGTAAAAAGTACAGACAATAATAGTATAGCTCCACCCCACAAAAAATTTAATTTAGTCTTGTTTTTTTCCATCGTCTCAATTTTCCCGGTAAACCGTTTTGACAGCCCGCCAATATCTGCTGTGAGCTGTGTGATTAACATATCTTGCACTATATTTTTGTCATGTTCATTTGAGATTTTGTCACTCATTGTACTTAATTCTGTGTGGATTTTGTTGAACTCGATTACCATAATTTCTTTGATGTCCTGTGTTTGGGCTCTGATTTCTGTTTTTGCATCTTCTCGAAACGCTGTCATTTCCGATCTGAATTTTTCAATGATTTCATATAATGCTTTTTCGTAATCACTCATTTTTGTTTACTCTAAAATTGTGATAAAATCGGATAATGTTAGTAACACTCCCGGCGCAATATTGATATTTGTGTTTACATCAATATCGATTTTGTTTATATTAAGGCTAATTTCATTATCCAATAGCGCTGTAATATCTGAGTTAAGTTTTTGTTTATTTGCGCTAATTGCCGGATCTGTTGTTTCTTTTTGTAACGTTTCGATAGTAAGATTGTACTTTTTTAATAATTGATCTCTTAATTTTTCAAAAGCCAGTAATTCGACATCGCAGGCTTGTACTAGTTTCATTATTTCCCAGCTCTTCTTCATGTCAAAATCTTTTGCAATTAGCATTTCCATGCTGCGTTTGATTGTAAGTAATTTTTGAATCGTTGTTTTAATCATTCTAATTCTCCTATGTTTTTTTCATAATATATAATAATTATTGTTTTGTATACTGTTTTTAATCCGGTATGTATGATATATCGATATAACCCCTATTAATTGTAGTAGATGAGTATGCTGCATTATCAAAAATACCTCCAGTTAGTCTCACAAGGTCTATTGTACTATCAAAATGTAGAGCGAAACCCTGTCGTGTGGTGTTTGTAGCACTCGCGCCCGTATCAAGAAAATCATTTGAAGTGTTGTCGTCCCTACGAACAATGATACTACTAATAGTAATTGTTCTACTTTCCGCAGAGCTTAATCCGTGTGGTACGTCGTGTGGCGTGGCGCCAGTCATATTCCAGCCCCCGATGTCTACACGCTTAGTTCTTCGCTGCGTTGTTGTTTCTGTGTAAGTACTAGGAAAAGCGGAAATCTGTCTATATTCAACACTTTCAGTTAATACTGTACCAGCGGCACACGTTATCGCGCCCCCGGAATTTATACTCAAATATGGCGTGGTGTTTGCTATAAAACTCAATGTGTTAGTATTGTGGTTGTAATTTATAGCGCCTTTGTTTCGGCCCCCAGGATTTGAAAAACCAAGTTGTCCTATTTTTACAGCTGTTGAAAAAATTTGAATTCCGGTGTCGTTTCCCGATTCAACAAGTAATGTATCACTAGTTGTTATCCAGGCAGGATCTGTACCAGCACTGGAAAGTTTTACGTGTAAAGCTGCTTGTGCTGAGGTTTCTCCGATTCCTACAAATCCTGTTGACTCTATACACATTTTTAATCCGGAATTTACGCCAAATTGCATAGAGTCGCTATTATGATCATACAGAATATAGCCAATACTTCTTGCGTCATTATCAGAGAAACCAATTGTACAATTACCCGTATTACCGCAAAACATTTGAAGAGTCGGAGTCAGATTATCTTCTAATATAAACCCGTCCGATGTACCACTCCATGCAGGTTGCGTACCTCCATCTGATATTTTTATATGCAAACGGGCCCCAGGTTCTATTTCGTTGAGCCCCATAAACCCAGTTGATTTTATTGCTACATATGGCACACTTGCAACTGTAATTTGCATGCTTCTAGCTACATGATCATACACAATTGAACCATCATTTCTTACATTATTGTCAGAAAAACCGATCGTAGCATTGCCTGTACTACCGCAAAACATTTGAAGAGTCGGGGTCAGATTATCTTCCAATATAAACCCGTCTGAGCTTAGATCCCATGCTGGTTGCGTACCTGCATCAGAGATTTTGACATGCAGACGTGTTGCGGGGGTGTCCTCATTCAAACCGATAAATCCGGTACTGCTTAGCGTCATGAGTGCTGTACCCGCTGTCGTAAATTGCATATTTCTAGCTACATGATCATAGATAATAGCACCGTCATTTCTTACATTATTATCAGAGAAACCAAGTACACCTTTTTTTGTATTAAGTGAAAAAAGCTGGAAAGCCGAATCGCCTGTTGACTCTGCAATAATAATGTCATCGGTTGTAATCCAAGTGGGTTGTGTACCAGCGTCTGTTTTTTTTACGTGCAAAGTGGCTGAGGGTACACCCTCATTAATACCCAATTGTTGAGAACTATCAAGGAAAAGGGCAAGAGCCCCGGAAGTACCAATTGACATACTGTCGGCTATATGGTCATATGCTATATAACCAATATTTCTTGCGTCATTATCAGAGAAACCAATTGCAGCATTACCGGCATTGGTAGTAAATAACTGCATGGTCGGAGTCAAATTATCTTCCAATATGAAACCGTCTGCGCTCAAATTCCAAGTTGGCTCAGTACCAGCATCCCCTAATTTAAGATGTAATCGTGCAGACGGTGTGGTGTTGTTTACTCCTACAAACCCAGTAAAATTTGATATGCCCGTGTACGTTTTGTCGCCTGCAATTGTCAGATTATTTAGTAAAATATCGTCAGTAGTGGCTTCAAAATATTGTTGCCAATTGTAATAGCCGTTAAAGAGGTAATTGAGCCATGAGAAAGGTACTGTGTCGAAACTGATCCAACCGTTTGTTTGATATGTTACATTCGGTTCTATCTTATTTGGTTGTGCTGTAACCGGATCGGTAATCGAAGCGGTTGCAAACGTAAGGTCGCTTGTTGGTTTTGTTGCCATTTTATAATTAACTCCTATGCTAAAAATTTATGTTGAAAGTACGGCGGCAAGATTGCCACCTATTGCTGTGTTGTCAGGCAAGTTACCTGGCACTGTGGGTATACCAAGCCCTTGATTGGGCGTGTCAAATTGAAAAGGGTTTGCAGTAATTTCTTTGAATATCACACCCACACCCGCCGCAAATAGATCTAATAAGATTGTAAATTCCGATAATGTCAATGATATATCTGCACTTACTGATAATGTAGCATTTCCTACGTTTTTCAATATTACAAGCGTAGCACCGAAAAGTCCGGTTAATGCTTGTATGATTGTTTCAAATTCACCACTGCCATTATTGATTACTATTTTTGTTTTTATTATGACACGGTAGTCCGTGTCATTACGTCCGTCACGGGTAATACCTTGGATCTTTCCGAGTACATCAAGTTGTACACCTTCGGCGGTATCAATCCAGAATTCGTCACGTATTTCAAACTGTGCAGTTTCAAGATCATCACATTGACGACTGAATATTTTTAGTATTTTTTGAACATTTTCTTTTGTGAAATATTCGCTTAATAATAATTCAGTATTGATTGTGTAATCTGCTATTTGAGTCATCTCTTTTGTCATTTTTTTTCACTCCTTATAGCACTTGTACAGTTATTCGTGTTGTAGCAAACACGGCAATTTCTCGCGCTGCTATTGTAATATTCGTTTGTGCAAATGTGGGCGTGTCGCCTGGATTCGGTGTAACATCCAATTCAATTAATATGTCTTCAATCCCAGGTATAAGGGGGTATATAGTATTTCCACTTACACCGTAAACGGGTGTAGCCAATCTTTGTCTTATTACATCTTTTCCTACACCAATGTTGACAGCCACTAACGACCATGCAATAATGTTACTTTTGATTAGATCATCACCATTTGTGGGGTAACTCTCTTCACTATATAGACTTCTGCTAACACGTACGTGTATATATTGATTAACGGGTCTTGAAAAATTAATTGTTTGTGGAACGCCCTGTGAATCATTGATAATTTCAGTTGTGTTGCCGTAACTTTGAATTCCGGCCGGTTGTGTTCGAAGAACTTCTTCGGCGATTGCGGTATCGTCTCCGCCCACAACAATAGTTTCGAAGCTGTGAGGGTCCCTACCATCAATGTCAACAACATCGGATCTGTTACTGGTTACCGATACAACTGTAACGCCTGAAACACTGTTAAATATACTTTCAGCAATGGATTGATCAGTTGCCAATCCGTTCAAAATACTCACCCACCGGCGAATTCTTACCTCGCTGTCGGTTTCTACATTTCTACCGGTAAGTCCTGCACCAGCATTGTTGATGCTATCCCAATTTGTAACAGGCGTTACAATTTCTGTTAGTGAATTTGCAGCAAGCGTGTAGGCTCCTGCAGTATCGGCTGTGAAATTACCAGGATTGGAAATTCCATCTATATCCAAATTTGTAACATCAAAATCAAAAGGTGTAGTGTTTTCAGTTTTCATTGAATTACCTGTTACTGTAACAGTACCGCCCCACGCGCCTGCATCGATAAGGGTTTTGATTTCTGTTAATACGGCTTCTTCGTCGTCGGTAATTAGTGCTACATATGCGTAAGGTGTAGCGTCAATAGTAACTGTGTAAGTTACCCCCGTTGTAAGCGTACCCACACTAATGTAACCCTCTCTTGCAACCGTTTGATCAATAGTTACAGCACTATCTAATATATATTCGATTGTCTGATTAGGATTTTTTGCACGTTTCCCGGCTGCAATAATCACGCCCTGATCACCTGTAAGCATTACATCAAGTACAGTTGTTTTTGTCGCTTCAAGTCTTTTAATGCCGTTTTCTACAATGATATTATCTAAGCTCGTACCGGTCGCCTCGTCCGGGTCTCTTGCAGTGTAAATTTCTTCTGCACCATCCCACAAATCAGCAAAATCTTTTGTCATAATACTAATTAATTGTCCAGCTGTTCCGGATGGTGCAAGATCCAAGTCATTACCAAATTCGGTTTTAAAATCCGTTTGCATTTCAGACAATAGTGTTGAGAGTGTTTTTTTGTGAAATCCTGTTGCGTCAATATATGTACCCATTTGTTATACTCCCACTTGATTGACTATAATCTCACCTGTTGTAATTCTTACAGTGTAGTTAATCAATAATTTTCTATTTATGTTGTTGTAATTGCTGGTTAAGTCTATGATTTGATCAATACCTTCTATACCGGATAGTGCCAAAACAAACACACTATTGATATAGTTAATATCAGGATTTTTTATCCCTACTATGTTTTTTGTTGGGTTATCTCTGTCTTTGTTTTCTATTGATCGATACGGGATACCTTGCGAGACATCTAACCAATATTCACCAAGGAAAAAAAGAAATTCATTCTCAATTTTTTGACTTATGAATTCGGTGTTGCCCGCTGTTAATTTGAAATTATTATTTTCAATTACAAGATCTTTCGTAACAAGATCTTGATAGAAATTATAAGCCATTCTATATACTTCCTTTTATTCTATTGCTTAGATACGCAATCGGCGGCGTAAGTGGCGCGTTTGGTGGTCCTGTATTACCCCCCGCCGGACTTGCGTGTGTGTGTGCGTTGAATACAGTTAATAGTGCTGCTGTAATCCAGGTGTCGAAAGTAGTACCCAACACAAATGGCTCTGTACCATTGTTCATTGTAATATTACCAACTGTATCAACTTCTATTTTTCCGGTAGTGGTTTCAAGTGTGACGCTTCCCGCTGTTGACATTGTAATTGTTGTATTATTATTTTTGATTTCAATATCATTGGTGTTATCTTTTATCGTAATCGCGGCATTTTGAAATGTAAAAAAATAATCATTATCGTTCTCCGGTACTGGTTGTGGTATGTTTGAAAAACTCCACAATCCCGGAACAGCAATACAATCAGTAAGAGCAAAACGAGTTAAATCATCACTGTCCACTTCTGAATTTCCGCTTAAATAATTGCCGATTGGATTTTCTGCAAATAACAATAGTACACCATCGCCCTTTTTAAGCGGGTATAGTGTATTATGTGTTTTTGTGGAGCCTGGGAATATTACAGGTACACCGTCAATGGGTTGAATTTCTACATTTTCATTTTTGATTGTTTTCATTTTGACCAAGGGTTTGACTTTTGCTTTTCGCTCTTTATGGCCATAATATTCTTGAATTTCACCAGGCAAACATGTATGAACATTAAGCAGACGACTAAACAAAAATTGATCCATTACATCAACTATATTCTCAAGCATTACTCTACCCCTTCACCACTTACAGAAAAATCACCACCAAAATTATCACCTGAAAAAACTAATTTCTCAATTATAAATAAGCCTGTTATTGTTTGACCTGTGATGTTAACAAGTCCAAGTGGTTGAAATTTCGGATTCATAAGCGATTTAAATTTTATTCTTTTCTTGCTGTCTTTCGTTGTATCAGTCACATCTTCAACGTTTCCAATTAGTCCTGAATTTTGAGTTAAGTTCACAACTCCAAATTTAGAATCCCTGCCGGCGTTGTTAAAAATAACCATTTGGGAACTATCGAAAAATAGACCAATACCTGAATTATTCAATATTTGTTGTAGTTGTCGAAGCAATCCCCCCAGCGCACCAGAATAATTGAGCCCATTATTTAGTTTTAGGCTTGCTATATTTTCAAGGCCAAACACAGGTATGTTCAAAAAAGTTTTTAAGTCGCTTATTACCTGGCTTACAGGGCTACCGGGTATGTAACTGTATGCTAATGTCTGGTGTGTAAGAGGTTGTTTGTTGTTTCCTGCGTCTTTTGCGCTTATAGTTGTAATCCAGTTAACTCCGTCTTTGACTGATATTGCTGTATCGATTGTACCAAAAAAAATAGAAGCTATGTTTTTTTCATCCTCATAACCAGCCTTAAAAATTATATTATTACCGGCCTTCAATATATTGTTTCGAGTCTCAGTTTTTGCATTATGAATAACAAACTCGGCTGTATTATCTGTTAATGTGATAGACCGCTCAATATCGAATTCTATATCAAGATTTGATATTTGAGTAAGAGTTGTATTGTTGTTGATAACTTCGAGTGTTACTACGCGCTTAAAGGCCATTCGCAGACCTCCATTCAAGTACTTCTTCCGGCGTGTAATAGAATAATTTGAATACCGAGCCAAAATTATCATATGTCAGATCGGGTCGGTTTTGTAGATCTTCGACTTGATTAATAAAAAAATCCCCGGATAATTCAGGCATAAGAGCATAATGTTGCCAAAGAATCGGAAATTCAAGAGTACATTTTACATCCGTTATTGTATAGTTTTCTGTTGATAATGTCATGAACCAATAACCGACACGCACATTGTACGTAAGTCGGATGGTGTAATTGACATTATTCAGGTCTATATTTTGCTGAAAGTCAGCACTCGATTCTTTGAAAAGTGGTATTGCCACACTCATTTTATTGTCCCGCTGTCTTTCCTGCATTAAGCAGGAGCGCACTTTGACGATTCAAATCATTTCCCATATCTGTCAGATTGACAGATGCTTCGATAGTTAATTGTTGTAGTTTCACAATCTTTGCGGTTGTGAAAGCAAAGTCGGCAGTTAAGCTTTCTCCGTCTCCGTTATCACGCTTCATTGTTATATTATCGATTAATACATTACGGTACACGTCCAGGACGGTTACAATGTCTACTAATTCCCGATCTTTCCACAACTGTACAATTTGATTAAATGCCGTCTGTGCGGTATTTTGTGTGAGTATGCCACGCGTCAAACTGAAATTGGTTATTAAACCTTTTGTCGTACCAGTGCGGTTTTCGTTTTGAATATGATCCGTGATAGTTGAACCGTCTTCTATTTTGAACTCTGTTACACTATTTACAAGGCTGTGTGTTTCTTCTAATATCAAATCAAATACAATTGCGCCTACGCCATAACTGCGATTCGATTTGAAAAACAAAGTACTATTTAATATTGCCATTTACGCCCCCGCATCCACTAACAAACGTTTTAGCTCAATACTAAATATGTTTTTTGTTGTATCGGCAAGTGATTTTTGACTTATCTTGTTTGTAGTAGTATTCTTATTATGGTTTGTAATATTAATATCATTGTTAAGATTAAGGTTTGTAATTTTTGTGTCGCCTGCACCTGGTGTAGTCAATCCCGATAATTCGGCAAGTATTTGATTTGTTTTCTCATCATCACCTTTTAGTTTGTCAAATATTCCGGACGCTTCCAATAATTCAAGTTCTTTGAAAGATTCTTTGACAAACGGCAAATCGTTAATAAATTTAATGGCCTTATTAATGGCTACAAGCACGTTGTTAATTTGTTTGAATATTCTGGCAAATATACTTTCAACTACATTTGCCAGAAAGTCAGTAATAGACCGGAAAGCATCACTTACTTTTTTGATGAACGCTTCTCCAAATATTCCAACCAAAAAATCTCTAATGGTCTGCTTTATGATCATTAATCTATCTACAATAGCAGTAATGACAACGTTAATGACATCAATTACATTTGAAAAAAACTCTTTCGCACCTTGAAAAGCATTCTGAAAAATCTCTTTTGCTTTTACGCTTCCGGATGCAAAAGCATCACTTAATCCTTCTTTTATGGCGGCAAACGTTTTCCCCGCAAGTATTTCAAGGAATTTAAATGCTTTTGCCAACACCAATACTGCTGCTGGTAATTCGCCTGCAATTTTTTGTATGAGTGGTGATAATAAACCGAGTATCAATTTAATTGCTTTTAGCATGATTCTAATCAATACTGTATGCATCAGTAGCCGTATTTTTAACCATATCCCAAAAAATTTTAAAGCCATTTGTAATAAAGGTATAAATGCTGGCAATAATGATTCGACTATTACCCCTAATTCCGTGAATATATCTGTCATGTCTGTTAGTATTTTTAATATTTCAATTGTAAATGTTTCTAATAGAAGTGTAGCAAATTCTAAGAATATAGGTGTAATAGCTGATATAATATTGAGTATTGGTGCAAGAATTGCGTTAATGAATTGTAAAGCTGGTTTTAGGATGTCAAGTAATGTTTTGAATAACAAGTCCAACACAGGCACAAGTACATCTATAAGTACTTTTGTTATAGGTAGTAATACATTGAGTAACCCTTCAAATATATCAATAGCGCTTATAAGAACTGGATTAAGTATTGAGGTTAATTGCATTGCCAATTCCCCTAACACGCCTTGAAATAATGTTGTTACGCGTTTAGTGAGTATCTTCATTGTCGGCAGTAACTTTTTTCCAATGTCTGCCAACACGAAAGTAATATTATCTTTCATTGTAGACAGTAACCCTAAAAAAGTTTGTCCTTGTTTTTCCATTCCTTTGAAAAAAACACCGCCCTCACTGGTCATTGTTTGAAAAGCGGCAGTCATGTCTTTTGACGTGACCTTACCTGCACTGATAAGTTTGAATAATGCTTCGGGAGTGTCCAATCCTAATTGATTAGTTAATGTTTTTATAATCGGTACTTGTCTTTCAACAAGCATGTTAATTTCTTCTAGTGAGGCCTTTCCTTTTTGTTGTATACGCCCATAAACTAGAGCCATACTTTGTAGTTTTTCATTGTTACCCTGCGCAGCATCGCCTAACATTCGCATTACACCTACGACATTTTCGGCTTCTATACCTGCCGCAAGTAGTGTTTGTGTGCCTTGTGCAAGATCTTTCAAAGCGAAAGGCGTTGCAGCCGCAAAAGTTTTTAATTTTTCCATTAGTGCGGCGGCGGCTTCTGCACTGCCTAACATGACTTCAAACTGTACTTCTAGCATTTCCATATCTGCAGCAGTTTTCACAGCAGCAATACCAATTGCAAGAATTGAAGCGCCGACAATCTTACCTACTTTTAGCAGTCTGAATTGAAAAGCTTTTACATCTTTTTCGGCTTTGTTCATTGAATTTTTATCAACACCAAAACCTATCAAATTAAGTAATTCGCTTACTATCATTTATTTACGCCTTGCTCTTTCCGCTTCTTTTTCTGCCTGCTCGTTATTATATTCATACATAGTCATGTTATAAGCCTCTTTCATGCAGCAAACAGCATAATATTTTTGTAACTCAGGAAAAGACAATTGATCTTCAACAAGCATCAGTTGTGGATATGTATCAAGTACATGAAAGTACATATGCTGCGCTTCCAATGTACTAGATAATTCACCCACTTTCCCTATCATTTTCATTTTTTGTTTTTGTTTTTGTCGTCCGGCGTAAAGATACCGGTTATCGCATCCCGTCCAGCCAACCCCGCGATAAAAGCAAATTTATTTATTTTCATGACCTCTATAACAAGCTTGATTGCTGTCATTGTTTGGCCGTGAAAAACCTCATTAATTATGTTTTCGTTTTCAAGTAATGTCTCTTTTCCATTAATGGTTGCAAACGTTTGACACACTAATTTTGATATGAATTCGAAGGCACCCTTACCGCGCAATGTTGTGATAGCTTTTTGTATAGCCATTCCCAATTCATTGAACTCAATTTCGTCGTCCATGTTTTTAAAGTTTTTCAGTACATCAAGCGCAGGACTAAGAACCTCGATAACTTCTATTTCAAGCTCAATAGATTTTGACCATTTGAATTGCTGAACATTAAATTCAATACCATCAATGATCCTTTTAACCGTTTCTATTTTCATTCAAAAACTCCTATTTATGTAATTACAGGTTACTGCCAGGGTTGTAAATCGCCTGTGGACACCTGAAAGTCCATGTTACAGATCCCACACCGTTACCTAATGACTTGTCAGCCTTTTTTGTAATGTACGCTTCACCAGATGTTAACAGCATTGTACCGTTAAGATCTTTAATACTAAACGCACCATACCCTAAATTTGTGGCTTTGTCGATTTCATAAAAAACATTGAATACATCGTTTGTAATTGATGAGCCCATCAACGTTACATCTACATTAACACCTGTTATATTTTTGTTTACACGGTCTTCTGATCCGTCCGCACCTGTGCGGGATTCGAAGCCGTCATCATTGGTGACGGCAATAAAGTCACCGTCAGTATATCCGGTAACTATTGCGCCTTTAAAACTCAACGCAACTAATTTTGGATCATATGTTCTTAATTTCGGATCTAATGCCATGATCTACCTCCTTTATAGACTTATTGTTCCAGTTATTTGAATTGTGTGTATAGCGCCTGAATACGTGGCTGTAAATGTTATGTCCGGTAGTATTCTATTGCCTTTGTCATTGACACTTACGTCTGCAACAAGTGGCGCTGTAACTGTGAAACCGGCGTTAATGAAATTTCTGTTCACGCCTTTTTGTAGTGATCCCTTGATTATACTCACCATGGAATCAACACCCGGATCAGTATAGGGTACTTTTTCAATATTTTTCAAGACAGTAAACAAGTCGGCCTGTATAGTCGATTCCTGCCAGTCCGTACCCCGCATAATGTCTATGTATTCACCCACACCAACCGTTCCGGCCTCTGTGGTTCCCACACCTGCATAGCTAATATATATGTTACAATTCTTATCAAGTGCTGCTGTTCTTTCTGCACTGGTTAGCGCATAGATAGAAACACTTGCAAGGGTCTTATACATCCATGTGCCTGTTCCCGGATTGCGTGGAAAGCGCTCACCCAGTGCGGCCGCGTCAATGTATTCTGCGTTTGTGCCCGAATGATAATATACAAAGCTTCTTTCATATGAACTATTTTGTATATAATATGCAATGTCAGTAGTGCTTACAGGGTCAATTATATCGGCGGAATTAGAACGAATAGCAAAGAGTACTTTTGGTGCAGCAGCTTCCGCCCAATCCGCAACTTCTGATTGATCTGCGAGAACTTCTGAAATAATTGTAAAGCCGTACCAATCGGGATCTGCAGTTTGTATCGCGTTCATTGCAGCCGTCCAACTTGCATCCGGTGTAGTAGTAATGTATTTGAGGCCGACTTTGATACTTGAAACACTTGGATTTTGTGCAAAAATGTTTGCAGCCGAATCGTATACATAGTCACCTGCTGTGTAACCGTCTCCTGCAAGTTCCAGTATTGTTGCGTAGCTTTTTGTACGGCCTACAAATGGGAGGCTTGGGCTTGCGTCGTCAACTTCATCAACAAGTAGTATAGTGTTGAAACTCGCAACTTTGATTGTTTGTGTTTCGCGTGTGATTGTAATTTGAATTAAATTCTTTAATGGTGCGTCTGTTGCCATTTGAATTCGCTCCTTTTATTTTAGTTTAGTGAAATAGTTCCGGAAAATTCGACAGTACCGATATACCCCGGATCGTAGTTAGTTTGTGCATTATAAATTACAGTAATGTCCATTACCGCACGTTTTTCAATTACATTCTCAGTAATATCAGATATATCTGCAATAGCCGTCTGACTGAGTAGTGTTATTTTGTTGTTTTTCCATAATTGCAATATATCATCTTGTTTTCGTGACAAAGTTAAGTATTGTAATGTTTGCCCGTCATCACCCCCCACTTCTTCTAGTGAAATAGAAGCTTGATAGTTAGCGCTATATTCTACATTACCGGTGTCTGTTTGTTCGTTTGTGAATTGCCACGGACAATAATTCTCACCTGGCAATTGTATATTTGAAATTGGCGGACGGTGTATAACAAAATATGGCAATGGTGGCCGTGCTGCATTTTCATTTGAAAAAATAACAGGTATACTTAGACTGTATTGGGTGTTAAGAATTTGATTGATCCATGACCGTATAAATGTGTACATTTCATCGATTGTCATTTTTTCTCAATTCTCCAATATATTTAATATGCGTGATTAAGCCACCGTTTCTTTCTTGTTTTCCAATAAGTTCATATATTTCACCGTTCCATGTTACCCGGTCCCCTGATTGGTATGTACCCTCATTCATTATTATAAGTGCCTCACTGGTGTATACTTTTATCTTTCCAATATTTCTATCACCGATAGTTAACGTATCCAGCTCTTTACCGGATATTGGTTGTATGTCTGCTATAAGAGCCGATACAGTCGGTGTGCCTTCTACCCATTTTCCATTGACATAACTTCCAGCCGTATATTGTGTTTTTGACCATGTTTGCGGAAAAAATATTGACATGTTTTACAGCCTTATCTTTATTTTATATTTAACACCATTTAGCATTACACCCGTGTCTATAAGCGGCTTACTGCTGCCCTTTTTGGCGATTGTAGCTGGGTGTAGCCTGGTGTAGCTTCCTGTTTTTATGCTGCCTTTTATTTGCCCTTCGTGAAATACTCCAATACGTTTAAAAAATTTATCCAGTTCAATTTCATCATTCAATAATTTTTTGTATTGCACTTCGATAAATTTTTTCAACACACGAATATTAGAATCAAAAGCGTTTCGCATAAATGGCCTTGATGGTATATTGATAAACATTGTTGAAGCTTTTACATGAATGCCAATCGCATGTAAAAACGCTCGCATTTTTTCCGTGATCTTTATTCTTGCGCCGTATTCGTGAACGGCTCCACGTGCAGCAATGTTATTTTCTGGACTGTTACCACTACCAAATAGGCCAACCTCGATTTTGACACCGTCAAGCCGTTTATGTTCTTTTTTTATTTCGTTCCAACCTCGATCCTTAATTATGAGTCTGTAATTAGTAGTAGGCATTATTGCGAGCCCAGTATAAAATTAGGATCACTACCATCAAAAATATTATAACGATTAACCAAATCGGAACGAATGAAAGTAACATCGTAGCTACCTGTTGCCGCCATACTTGCGGCATCACTGATAGCATCAATTTTTATGTCGCTCTTCGGCGCAATAAGTCCAGTGGTGTTAATTGAGTATTGTGTTGCAGACGTACCAGATGTAACATACCCAGTGCTATCCTGTATCGAAAATACTTTTCCGTATTTTCGTATATAAAGACGTACGTTAATTTGTGCGGCTACTTTTCGTAGTGTATCAATTTTTATATTTGTTAGATACGCGTAATAATTAGCGGGTGTCGACATATGACACATTAGTGTTTGATTTTCAAGGGGGCCTAATTTGACATACGCTCTTACTGAGGTAGTTACATTCGGTACACCCAGCGTAAACGCATTTCCTTCCGTTAATGCGATGTTGCCGAGAAAAGGTGTATTTGAATTATTCACAATCCGAAAAGCTCTCGTCCATAACGTTGTACCACTAACTATTTTTACGGGTGTCCGCCCTGTAAGTGTCAAAGTGTGTCCGTGCAGATTGAAATCAGTATCAAAAAGACCTATAATAATTTCTTGTGTATCACTATCATTGCTACTCGCAATGTAGTAATCAGCACCAGCATAGGCAGTGTATGTGTATACACCGGCTCCCGATCCGGGATAATTCCACATGTCTTCCGTGGTTGTACCAAAATCAGGATTTTCAAAAAACTTTCGTATATGATAATGACCGGCAACATTACCTTTATTAATTTCTACAATGTAATCATCACTTGTAATATCTTTGTAATATGTATCCAATCCCATCTATTCACCCTCCGTGAAAGAGCCTGTTAATACAACTTTGAGTCCAGATAATCCGCTTAGGTCGTCGCGTATCACCCCGCAAATAAATTCTTCAAGTCTTGTGTTTAGGCGCAGTTCACGCCCGAAAATTGTCACAAAATCAAATGTAATTTCTGTTGCATATGTACCGCCGCCGGCTTTGTCTGTGTACGCCACTGTTGCACCGAACCCTTTAAAATCTATATTATTCCGGTAGTTACCAAAGTTTGTGCGAACACCATCTTCTTTCCTAAAATATATACCGTTGATTAGTGCAGTGATCCCACCAAATTTCGAATCATCTGCTGCTGCACTGTGTGACATAAGAATTACAGTTTTTGATATATCGATTGGCACAAAAGAGTTGTACGTTTTAAACAGCACTGAAACAGGCGTTACACTCCCATCTACATTAAGATTACTATTTCCACGTACCACGCGCGCGCCTGCAACACTAAAAACACTTGCACTTGGTATAGTTATTGTTATTGCATCGACAGTAACAAGGATCACTTCCGTTTGTTCAAAACGTGTGTCTTCCCAAATTGTCAATATATCACCAATAACAAAACCATGCCCGGAAGATACATTAATAATGACATCATCTTTTTGAACCTGTGTGGTTAATGTGATATCGTTTTTCAATTCGCGTATACCTGTATATTGAAAAAAATTATCAACACTTGATTGCTGTGACACATCCTTATTCGTTTTCGAGACTCCCATTTATTGTGCCCTCACTGTCATTGTAGATTCTATTAATGTACACACATGTCTAATTGCTGTTACAGCATATATAGTATCAATTCCGGTCAATCCAATTTCTCCTAATTCCCAGTCTATCCAAGTAGCTGTGTCATTTAGTACAGCGGCAACTGTGTCGTTTGTCACCTGTACTTTTGCAGCAGCATTTGGAAGAATAGTTAATTGTATACCAATATTATCTACATTAACGGGTATCAGTACACTACTTCCTGTACCGGGAGCGGACAAAACCTCTTTGAATTCCCACGCTTCATTAGTAATATTTTTGTCATATTCTGATATATTAACGGATGTCATGTATGCAATAGCCATTTACACGCCTCCTGTATTGAACAAACCTAAACCAGCCAAACTAACAGGCATGATTGTACTATTAATTAGTGATAGTAGTTGCATACCATACGCTGTTTGGTTAAGGTATGGATCTCCGTCACTTACAAAACGAGTAGCCGCAAAATTAACAGCCAAATCACCTTCCCTTTTTGAAATGATCTTTCCGCCTGTGCCTGCACCTATTCCATTTTGTATATCTTTCAGAGTAAGAGAATGAGCCGCACGCAGGGCAACAGCAAGATTATAATTGTCACCAAACTTTGTAAGATTAGTCTGCTGTACAGCAAATGTGATATGGTTTGCTTTTTCAGTATCCGCTGCTAGTTGCGGTGCAATGCTATCAAGTGTTTGCTCAATTGTAAGACTCATAATTTATTCTCTTATTTTTTATTTTTCTTAATTTTTTTCATTTGATCCAAAATTAAATTTCTAATCTCGGCTCTGCCGTCATCAGCTTTCCATTTTTCCAGCACTTTCACGTTATATGTGTTATTGATAACGTTCTCTTTTTCTTCGTGGGAAAGCAGATTAAAATCGCCTTGCGCGGCTATTTCTGCAACCTGTGTTTCGGTTAATTGGTTGTTCAATTCTTCAACATTTTTTTCAGTCTCTTTTTTTTCTGTCACAAGAATTGCAATTTTATCTTCAACAGTTTCTTTTAGAATTGCTTTGTTTGTTTTTTCGAGTGTGGCTTTGTGTTCACCAAGTCTTGTTTTTAATTCATGTATTTTTTTTGTATGTTTTTTAGATTCGCTGTTTTCTTTGAATTCAACTTCCAGTAATTTATTATCGAGTTTATATTTGATTGCTTTGCAATCTTTGTGTGTAAGCCACACATCAATAGATAACTCATTATAACCAGGCGACAGGGCTGTTTTTTTCTGCCCTGTACTTCCAGGTATTGTTATTTGTCGTTTTTCATTATTTTTAATTAATATATTCATTCTTAACCCCTACTTAGTATAATGTTAGATATTGTCAGCAAACGCGACCGATTGCGGGTAATAGATAGTTACGCCAGCAATTCTTTTTTCAGTTAGAATTTCTGTACCATAACCACGTCTTTCCGGTGCTAACTGTCGGTACTCCATAGGTGCCTTAAAGACTAATTTTTCTCGATCTTTTGCATATACCATCATTCTATCAGATCCACCAGCACCCGCGCCTTTTAACTCGGTTACCCAATCGACATACTTAATGTGCCCGTTGGTATTCAAAAAATATTGCATAATATTTATGTCACTACCGCCGGTCATACGTGTATTATTCAGATAATTAAATTGCTCAATAGGCAACAACATTGTGTCTGGCTCTTCTACACCGTTTGTACCATCTATAATACTTGTTGCAATTCCTGAAAGATCCGCAATAATTTCATCTGGTGTTTTCGTGTTCCACTCTTCATTTCCACCTACACCATTAGGAATAGTGTATTCTGAAATATTGGCGTTATTAATAAATCCTGGTATGTTATATGTAGCATTACCTGTATACGCAATATCGTTGCACGCTTCTTCAACTGCCCGACGCGCGGCGTTTGCTCTACGCTGTTCGAGTGGTTTTCCCGCCATTCGTGCACGGCGCACCTCTCTATCAGTATAAGTGAACATATTTCCTAGTGAATACACTTTCTTACTTACTTCTTCGCCATACAGGTCTACTCGTGGCACATCGTCGCCATAATCAGCAATAATTTTTGCTGTACCGGTTTCTGTGAATACGCGATAAGTAAGTGTCTCCGCCCCTTCGTCGTCTGAGTAGTCGGTAGGAAAATGGTCTAAGTATTTAATTAATTTAAATTTTGTATCATAACTTTGAGCCTCAATACTTTCAAGCTCTCGCAGAAAAAAGGCCGATAGATTAGAATCTACTCTACCCGTTTCATCGTCATACCAGCCATACACGACCGCCAAATGGTCAACACGTTCG
>Ga0307376_10000982_pt1 | contig 32606 bp, 21 predicted proteins | sample TR2MG_FD_202536 | JGI IMG/M metagenome (GOLD analysis project Ga0307376, IMG submission 202536) | Soil microbial communities from Risofladan, Vaasa, Finland - TR-2 | ecosystem: Environmental > Terrestrial > Soil > Coastal area > Acid sulfate soil | place: Finland: Risofladan, Vaasa | collected...
CTTCCTGACTGAGTTTGAGAACGGTAGTCGTTTCCACTTTCACGCCGTACTTGTTCGAGACAGTAACCATCCCCTCCGAGGTAGTAACCATCCCCTCCATCTCTTTAGGCATGCCCGGCATCATAGCTCCGGTCATAGTCATTTTCGTTCTGTACATGAATGCCTGGATCTGTTCAATTCTTTCGAGGACGTCGGCCAGGACGACTCCCGAACTGTTCCTGCCAAGGAATGGCAAACCGGCAAGCACCGCAACAACAATCACCGCTGCTGCAGCGAGCTTTGTAATCTTACTTTTCATAATATGCTCTCCAAGAATAGGGTGTTTCTGCTGCCTTGTTTGCATCAAAGTCTTACCGAAGCTTTCGGATGTTTCTTTGGCGATTTGGTGTACGTCAGCCGGCACGTCTTCGCTGCCTATTCTTTTCAGGATTTCTTCGAGATTCACATCCGGGTTCATTCTATTCCACACCTTTTCTCAAAGTCACCAGCTTACTTTTAAGAGTTGCCAGCGCCTTGGATACATGCGACCTTGCGCCGGCTTCGGAGCAGCCGAGCTTTTCAGCGATGTCACCATAATTCTGCTGTTCGAAGTATCGCATCACTACGGCCCTCGACTGCCTGGCCGGAAGCTCAACTATCGCTTGCCTTACTTTGTGTGCTAACTCGCTGTCGTCAGCGGCCTTTTGCGGTTCTTTCTGGATACTGATGCGGTCTTCACTGATTTGGCCGTCTCTGCCGATTCGGTTTCGCCAGGCGGTCGAATTGGCTGTAAGAGCGATTCTGTAGATGTAGGCCCGGGCCTTCTTGCCGTTGAGCTTTTCGACGTGCCGCCACATACCGAGCATGGCATATTGAAAAGCTTCCGTGAAAAGTTCCCTGTCACCGGTGAGTTTCCAGAGAACCGACGACAAAAACTCAATATATCTTTCCTTCACATGTTTGAACATGTCCACGCGCTCGGAATATTTCATCTGTCTTCGCCTAATCTGCTTAGAAGTCCAAGAGTCTCAGCTTCTACCTAATAATAACAGTGGAGGCCGCGTTTTGTGTAAAACCTTTTTCCGGGCACAGCACGTTTGGAGGATGCGGCGTCCGCCTGTCTTAGGGGCTTTTCTGCTTCGCCAGGGCGGCTTCCAACTGCCGGCGGGCCTTGGCAAAGCCGGGATTGATTTGCAGTGCCCGGCGGTAATGTTCTATCGCTTCGGCGGTCTTGCCCTGACGCTCCAGAAGGAAACCGACATTGAAGTACATCTCGAAATCGTCGGGGCGGGCCCTGAGCACGATGCGGAATTGCCCTATTGCCTCATCGTCCCTGTTGAGCTGGGCGAGCACCAGGCCCAAGCGGCCGTGGGCGATTACGAGGTCCGGTTTAAGCTCAATCGCCTTTTTATAACAGTCAACGGCCTGCTGCAATCGGCCCTGGCGGGCCAGTGCATATCCCAGCTCGTTCCACGCGTCGACGTAGTCAGGCCTGATGGTTATCGCCCGGCGAAACTGTGCGATGGCTTCTTCGGTATTTCCCTTGTCGTCGAGCGCCATTGCCAAATTGTAGTGCCCGACCGCAAATCCGGCCTTTAGCTTCAGGGCTTCTTTGTAATGTTCGATCGCCTCATCAATCCTGCCGAGCTTGATTAGAGCGTTGCCGAGATTGTTATGAACCTCGTAAGAATTAGGACTTAGCTGGAGGCTTCTTGTGTAGTGTTCAACAGCGTCATCGGTTCTGTCTGATTTTGCCAGAGCGAGCGCGAGATTATTGTGCAGGACGTGCTGGTCGGGGGACAGGGACAACATGTATTGATAGTGAGTAACGGTGTCGCGCCAGTTAACGAGGTAGCGTCGGGCCGCAAAGATTTCGGCACAGCACAGCAGCAGCACCACCGCGAGGGAAATTATATGGCGGGGTGCGAAGGTATCCTCCGAATCTCGCCAAAGCCAGGCCAGGAATCCCGCAAGAGGCAACAAGAAGCCTACCATGGGCAGGTAGACATGCCTGTCGGCGGCGATTACAGGGTGAAAACCGATGATTCCCAAGGTGGGAAAGACGGCCAGGAAGAAAAACAGCCAGCCCGCCAACAAGGCCCGGGTCCAAAATAAAGTAACAAATAGGAAACCAATCAATACGCCGGTGCCGATTATGCCGGTCAGGAGCATCGGCTGGGTGGGGGTAAAAGGCGAAGGGAAAGGATAAAAGGCGGACAGGTGGACAGGCCAGATGAATTGGCGGAGATAGAAAATGATATTGTGACAAATCATCAGGGGGATTCGGATTAAGCCGTGCTCACTGGGCATTATGACGTCGGCGGTATTTCTCTGTGAAAGAAAAGTTATTAATGCCGCCGCGCCGGCGATAATGACAAAAGGCACTTTTTCAAGAACGGCCTTTCTGCCAAGTCGCTTCAGCGGCCAATAATCCAGAACCAGCATCAGAAGCGGCAGCGGAGTACTTGTCGGCTTGGACATCAGCGCCAGGACGAAGAATGCCATGCAAACAAAATAAGTTATTACGTTGCCGTGGCGGCAAAAACGGACATAAAAAACCAAGCACCAAAGGGCAAAGAAGGCGGCCAGCAGGGTTTTGCGCTCAGCCAGCCAGGGAATTGATTCGATAGTCAGCGGATGGACGCCGTAAAGCAAACCCACCATTGCCGCCGGCCAAGCACGGCCGAACAGAAGATACAAAAAAACAATCAACAGCAGGCTGTTTGCCACATGCAGAAAAAGACTGGTGCGGCGAAACGGCTTGAGATTATCCTCTCGGCCGCCAAGAGAATAATCGAGCATCAGCGATATCATCGCCAACGGCTGATAGTAGCCGCGCACTGTCGAGGGGTAGAGAACTTCACTCAAAAACCGCTTAGCGGATTGCCAGCCTGGGTTCTGGACCAATCGATTTTCGAGCAGGTACTGGTCATCGTCAAGCGAAATGGCCCGGCAGGAAAGCGCAGGCCAATGTGCAATCAAAACAACGGCCGCCACAGCAACCATCAGGCCGGCAAGAACAGCAAGATGATGGGACCCATTTGCCTGCCGATTGGCGCCAGGCCCACAGTGAACCTGCTCTTTCAAGTCCGTGCCCTCCTTTTGGACTCAGGCCTCGAACTTTTTTCCCGTCAGGCGCTCGTAGGCCTCGACGTATTTTTCACCGGTCTTTGCCGCAATATCTTCGGGCAATTCGACGCCCGGCCCGGATTTATCGAAATTGATACTCTCGAGATAATTGCGGACAAACTGCTTGTCGAAGCTTTCCTGGTCTCTGCCTGCTTCATATTTATCCGCGGGCCAGAACCGCGAAGAGTCAGGCGTCAAGACCTCATCGATCAAAATAATTTCGCCCTCCGTTACGCCCCACTCAAACTTTGTGTCGGCCAGTATTATTCCCCTGCTCTGGGCATAGTCACTGGCCTTTTCAAAGATATCCAGGCTCCTGTCGCGGACGTATTCGGCCCGCTCGGCACCGAGGATAACGACGCATTGCTCGAAGCTGATATTCTCATCGTGTGTGCCGCGTTCGGCCTTGGTGGCCGGGGTAAATATCGGTTCCGGCAGCTTCTCACACTGCCTCAAGCCGGGCGGCAACTTGTGTCCGCAGACGGTGTGGCTTTGCCTGTACTCTTTCCAGCCTGAGCCGGCCAAATAACCTCGCACCACGCACTCTATAGGCAGAACCTTCACCTTTTTAACCATCATGCTGCGCCCGGCCAACTGCTCGCGATAGTCGCAGAACGGCTCAGGAAAGCTGTCCACATCGTTGCTTATCAGGTGATGTTCAATATCCTCGGTTAAGAAATCGAACCAGAACAGGGAGATTTGCGTCAGAACCATCCCCTTATAAGGTATGCCGTTGGCCATAACCACGTCGAAAGCGCTTATCCTGTCGGTGGCAACAATCAGCAGCTTATCGCCCAAATCGTAAATGTCACGGACTTTGCCGCGTTTCGGCTGCATTCCAGCTATGTTTGTCTGCAAAACGATTTCACCCATAACTATCCCTTCCTTATTTCATTTTGACTTACTGCGTGGTCACTTTTCAGTCTTTTTCCGATTCGATTCTGGAATCGACAAACGCAAATATTTTTTCTCTGACCTTGCGGATATCATCGGTGTCCGGCAGAAACCCGCAAATCGTCTCAAGAAACTTGCGCTGCCTTATCCGTTTCAAGGTGGGCGTAAAATTCACGTCGTAAACCCACGCGAGCTGCAAAAGCCATATATCATTTAGCGTCTTTAAGCCCGCGTAGTCTATCCGTCGGCCTCTCAAGATATCGTCAACAACCTGCCGGGAACACACAGGCTCATCCGGAAGCTCCACCTCAAACATAAACTCTTGCGGATTGTCTCTGTATTGGCGGTAGTTGTTTATCATCACATAAAACACGTCGAGCTTGTCGGCATCGCGTATCAATTTCGAAAACAGCAGGCACTGGCCATTCAGGCCAGGCGGCAGCTCTTTACGCCCGTGATATTTAACCGCCTCTTCAATTAACTGCCTTTCTGTGCTTTCCAGCACTTCAAGCACCTTTGTTTCCCTAAGAACATCCAGGCTCAACAGGCAATGGTTTATACTCCTGGGGTCATTATAGGTGCGATATTTCACAAATTGCTTAAACCGGCCGATGTCATGAAACAGCGCTATTACCTCAGCTATCCGTCCTTGGTTCGCATCAAGCCGGAGCTCGTCAGCCAGATAGAGCATCTCTGCACAGGTCCGGCGGGTATGCTCTTGTTTGAGCTTCAAGTTTGCATTGACGTACTTGTCGTCACAATAGAATTGTGCCACATAATCATCGAACCACGCTTTGAATTTCTCTAACTGCTCCTGCTCCATAAGACTTCTTTCATAAGAAGAAAAAGGCATTTGGCGGCTAAATTTATAGCAACTTTCAGGGAAAAATCCAATTGGATATTTGAAAACTGTGCGTGTTGGGGTAGAATCTGTGTTTAGCCGGTGAATAGAATCTTTGGATTGATGGAAGTTAAAGGAAGGAAAAACGATATGCCTACAGTTAAAGATATCGTTGTCAGAAAGCCGTCTGAGGAAGAAGCCAAGACGTGCCAGTCGTGGCCGATTTGGCAGTGTGAGGCCAGCACTTTCGACTGGGCGTACACAGAAAAAGAAACCTGCCTTCTGCTGGGGGGCAAGGTAACGGTCACGGACGGCAAGGATTCGGTAAGTTTCGGCGCCGGCGACCTGGTCGTATTCCCCGAGGATTTGGAGTGCACCTGGCAGGTACACCAGCCGGTTAAAAAGCACTACAACTTCGGCTAAGAACCAAAACGAGCAATTGGGCCGGCGTTAGTCAAGGGTGGCTATCCTTATTGAGCCGTTGGAGGTTTCGAGGCGGAGTTTACCTTCTCCCTTGCCGAGCGTGCCGGATGCCGTTTTTCCCATCCAGCCTTTTACGGTTAATGGCAGGTCTGTTCGTATTGACCCTGTGTGAGTAACGGCATCCACAACCGCCGAGAAATTGAGCGGACCCGTGAAGTCAATATCGGCGTTGTTTGCATTTACGCTAACGCTGCACACGCCGGGCGAGGTCTTAGCGTAACTAATCTTCACCCTGCCGTTATTTAGCTCGGCCTGTAAATCCCCGGAGATTTCTTTGCAGGTGATTGAGCCGTTGTTCGCGTTTATGGTACCGGGAGCAAGAGCGGCTTTTGTGACATTGATATGGCCGTTATTGGTATGCAAGCGGGTATTGCCCGCAGTGCGCACGGCCGAAAGCGACCCATTATTTGTTCTGCTTTCAATGTCCCCGGAAATGTCGGCAATATCGATTGAGCCGTTATTGGTGCGCAGGTCCAGGTTCGCTTGCGGGGGGAGTGTTATCTCAAAGTCAACTGTCACGGACTGTTTTTTCCGCAATTTGGGCTGTTGGACCTCGACCGATAGGTTTTCAGCTAACTGCCTGACGTCCACTTTCACCTTGTCCATCAGCTCTTTAGTTTCTTGTTTACTTTTGGTTTCTACCTCGATGGCGGCTTTAATTCTGCATTCCGGTTCCTTGCCCGCGCTGACTTTTATGGACCCGTTGATGCCTGTGACCGCCAGTTTTGTGCCGGAAGCGAAGGGCGCGATAAACTCCTCAATACTTTTGGATTTTTTGCCGGTCGAGCTAACAATCTTTCTGGCTGCCGTTTTGATTTGGCTTTGCTGCGCAGCTTCGTTCTCGCTTTTTCGCTGAACCGCCACACCTGCCTCGCCTGACCGGCTCGCGGGCGTCTCAGTGGTATCCGGCAATTGTCGTATCCTGACTTCATAACGGGCAGCCTCTAATGCCTCGCTCCATTTCCCAAGCGAAAACAGCAACTCCACTTCTGAAAAGTCCGCGGCTCCCGCCGGCTCAGCACCACTTTTAAGGGTGGCGGTGGCGTAACTTAGCTCTGTGTCTTTTGTATTCAGCAGGCGGACCCTGACCTCCCACTTTGCTCGCAGCCGGAAGCATTTCGTATGAAGTATGGCCTGAACCTGGCCGGCGCTCTTTTCGAACCTGATCCACTTACACTCAACCAGGTCCGGCTCTTCGGGGGTACCGGCTGCCAGCGGGATCGGGATTTCTTTATCGAACTGAAGCGGACCCTCGAAAATCGCGTGAGCAGGCTCGCCTCTTGAGCCCAGCGGATGTACACCGATATAGCTTAAATACTCGAAGCCGAAGTCTTTAGCCAGGGCCTCTGCCCGGCCGGTAGCTTGGTTTTTCTCGGCAAGAGTCATATCATTGGAAGCAAGGGCAAGCGTCAATACGGTATTGCTGCGGTGCGGCACCTTTTCCAATAGCCGCGACAAGTCCTCCCAGGTAACTTGCTGTCCTTCAAAGGTCATTCTGTCTGCGCCGACGACCAGCCTGACAAAATAGCGCTGACGGGCCGCGGTGGATATTGGACCCTCAACATCGGTGCGGTCCGGAGGGATCTGGCCTTCTTGGGGTTCCGAAGGAGAATAAGAAACGGATTGTTTGACTATCCGGCCGTTCTCTATGACAACGCTTAACCAGGCTCGGTTGTTAGTTTCGTCCGATTCTGCGAAGGCATTGTCCGGGTCAACGGCCACAGAAATGTTATTTAGGCCGTCGCGCAGGCCGAAATTGCCGGAACGTTCGTCCCAAACGGCGCCGGGTTTGATGGGGCCAGCGGCATGTGTTATCGGCCTGGCGACGGCAGGGTCGCCGACATAGAAATAGACAGGAAACTGCGGGCTGATATCTCTGCCTTTGTTGCGGATGGAAGCGACCACGTAATAGTTATTGTACTGGTCACGGAAGGTAATCTTGAAGCCTTCAACGGCAATGTCTAAATTCCCGACTTTCTTCGGGGCACCACTAACCTCCGTGGAGGCCTTATTGTTTGTCTCGTCTGACTCCTCGACCAGATTGTCGGGGTCAACTACTACGAAAAGCTCATTTTCGTCCTGTTTCAGGCTGAAGGGATAAGTTGATTCGCCCCAGGTAGCCCCCGGCATTATTGGGCCGGCCCTGTGGTATGAAGGATGGACCTTCCTTCCTCCGCTGTCCGGGTCACCTGCATAGAAAAGCACTTTTAAGCGCGGGGTGGGTTCTTGACCGTTGTTATGAATGATTATGGTGGCTTTGTACTGGCCGTCCGCCAGCTTTTTCACCGTTAGATCCCTGTTTTGTATGGCAATATCCGGTTTCGCAGCTTCGGATTTATACTTTGGATAAGCGTCCGAGACATCCAGAGCCCGGAAACAGCGTTTGTTGTTCCATTCTTCTTTGATGTTATTCAAACTGGAGGAAGACCACGCCTTGACGAACAGCTTGTCGCTGACAAAAGGACCGGTACCAATGGAATTATCAACGCGTACCCAGCGATTGTTCAGGAAAACCTCGTTGTACATATGATTAGCGCCGCCGGTGCCGGGGCCCCAGTCATAGCCGTTGGCCATCGCCCGCATCCGCAGCTTGTCGGCCAGAGGCTCCGGGTCCTCGGAGTAGCGCGTGATAAGCGGCAGGGTCTGGATAAGACGGGTGGGCAGTCCCGCGGCGCGGAACATAGCGCCTCTGAGTATTGCCGTTGAACTGCAGGTGCCGTGCACCTTGTTTTTGAACATGGAATCGGCGAAGAAGTTTGTTTCGAGAAATCGCTTATCCTGCTCCGCGTCGCCAAGGGAACCGTGCCGGACTATCTGGTTGTCAATAACGTGAAAATAATCCCAGTGCGGATTATATTTTATCAGCTCAGTTTCGCCGCTCATCCAGCGCAGCATTTTCTCAATCGCGTCCACCTCGGTAGCGGCACCTTCAACTATGTCGGCGACCTGCCGCTGCATTTCAGGCGAGAAATTCATCGATACCGTGGGCTGGACATATTCCTTGAGCGAATCGTCAGGAGATTGTCTTGGATATGGCTGAGCATATATATGGGCGGCTGCAAAAGGAAACAGCAGAACCTCCACAACGACAGCGTCTTCAACTGAGGCTTTTCTATCAATGCGGCGGACGTCCTGATACAGGTCATTAATGATTTCCAGGCCGGAGGGCGGTCTTATCTCGCAGATGGCCCGTATTGTGTAAGTGTGTTCCCTGCGCTCCTGCCAATCGCCGTCCGGTTTTCCGTCGGAGTCGCTGTCTTTCTTTGCGGGGTCGGTGCGATACTTGCAGTATTCATCATAGTCGGAAAGGCCGTCGCCGTCGGTGTCAGATAAGCGGGGATTGGTACCAAGTTCCTGCTCCAATTGATTTTCCAGGCCGTCTTTGTCCGAATCCAGTACAACCGCAGTATCGTCGCCGGGCTGCTCTTGCGCTGTGGCCATTGGAAGCAACGCTGCGCCAGTAACAAAGACCAGCATCAATCCAATGACGCCCAGTTTAGCGCTTTTCGGCGTTGGGCGATTAAGGATGCGCTTAATCCTGGCCGCCAGCGCGCTTTTAGATTCGACGACGCCAATGAGCCGCAGGCTCAGGGCCGGGCGCTTAAAGGCCAGCCTGGCGACGTTCACGAGAGTCTGCGGGTACCACGCGGCCTTCTCGCCCATGGCTACGAGCACCGCTTCGTCAACGGCCTGCTCGCGGACGCGGCGGATTACTGCGTTGGCAAGCCATAGCAGCGGATTATAGAAGTAGGTAATCTGCAGAACAGTTTGAACCAGATTCACCCATAAATCGCCCCGCTTGATATGAGCGAGCTCGTGGAGGAAAACCCCCCTCAGGTCTCTGGAGCCTAAATTCGAAGCGAGATTGTGCGGCACCAGAATCACAGGTCGAAACAGTCCGCACACGGCCGGGCTGGTTGCGTTCGGTGAGACTTTCAACCGAACTTCTCCACTCACCGCTATTTGCTTTCGGCAGAACTCGAACGCATCTTTCATCAAGCCGTTGGCCTCTCTGGCCTGTGCGACGAGTCCTCTGACGAAAAGCGCCCGCTGGAGCAGCAATAATCCCATGGTGACAACGACTGCCAGCCAAATCAAAAACACAACCGCCTGCCAAGTCACGGGCGTCGCAGGGTCAGGCGAGGCCACCGGGGCATCTGCCGGTACGGGCCGGACCGGTTCCGCAGTCGGTGTGGGCGCGGGCACTTGTGTGCTTGCTTCGGTCGATAAAGGGTCTGCAAGCTCCGGCATATCTGCCGGTTGAAAAGCCCCGAAGTTGGGCGTGGGCTCGGGCAGGTTTGCAGACTCAGCCGCAAGGACCCGCTGTTTGGTATTGAGGTAATCCAACTGCTCGCCGAACCAACGTCCGAGGCTTACAGGCGAGGAGAGAGAAGTCGGCAGGACCAGTTTTGCCAATACGAGCATCCAAATCCAGTAACGAAATACGGCCCGGACTTTCCCGCGCAGCACCAAGTCGACCAGCAGCAAAATCAGTATCAGGACACTGGATTGGAGGAGCATAGGCACGGCAAATTCGACAAACGCCCTGCCCATCGAATTAATGTTTTCCAATATCGCATTCATGATTCGGCCTCCGCTTATAAAGGCGCTTCTATTTGAGTTTCGTTACAGGAAAACTATTCTTTTTTTCGTCCCCGGGCCTTGCCGCGTCTTTTCTTAATTAGCACTTCAAGCTCACTTAGCTGGCGTTCAGACAGACTGTTGCTGTCGAGCAGGAACTGCATCATGGGCGTAAGGGCACCGTCAAACGCCCTTTTTACTGTCCGCATGATTTCGCCTTTTTGCGCATCGCGTTTGGTAATAACGGAGCGGTAGAGGATAAGATTGCGGATTCTTTCGGTCCTGAGCAGGCCCTTGGCAACCATCCGGTCCATCATTGTCTTGACGGTGCTGTAGGTCCAGTTCTTTCGGTCCTGGAGCACTTCCTGAACGGTTGGCGCCGCACACGGCTGGTTATCCCAGACGGCCTCGAATATGGCCCATTCGGCGTCGGTAAGCTCGTAATCCTTCTTTGTCATAACAACCTCCTTTTGCTTTAACTATGTCAAGATTACTCTACACTTGTAGAGATTGCAAGAAAAAAATGGAAATTTTTCAAAATTTTTTTCCTTGTTTTCAGCCATAAAAACGCACAAAAAAAGGCCAAGCACAAGGCCCGGCCCTACATTGTCAAGTCCGCTTGTTGCCGCCCAGCGTCAAGCAATCAATAGGTGTAAATCTGCACTTTTTCCCTGAACGCGTCCAAATCCAGCTCGCCGGCGGCGAAGGCGTCCGCATCTACCTTTTTGGCCCGAATGGTCATAACCGTCGGTGACGAGGAAGCTATGTCAGTTGGTACACCTCCAGCATATATTTTGGTGACGTTTTGGTCTTTGTCGTGTACGATAACGGAACTCGTCCGCGCAACCGCTACCATGCTGATATTGCGAGGTTGACTGGCCCCGATAACCGTAACGATTAGCCACTGGTCCGGCTCGAGGGCCCGTATGTTCGCCGCGTGCCTCAGCGATTTTATTAGATTTCTTTTCAGTTCCTCAACTTTGTCAGCGTCGTATCTGGGCTCTCTGTCCTGCTGCACACAAATCCTGCGCCGGCTTATTGCGCCGGGCCCGGCGAATATTTCCTGTCGGGTCTCTTCCCAAACGCGGTCGGCGGGTTCTTCGGTTTCTTCTTGCTCCTGCGTCTGGACCGAAGGCGCCAGCGGAAAATCAACCCTGATGAAAAACAAAGCACCATAACCGTCAACATAGATGCACTGCGTACCGCCCCTGGCATCGGAGAATACAGATAGATTGCCGAATACGGAATAATCTTGCGAGCGGCCGAGTTTCTTGTCCAGAATCCGCGCCATCACACTAAGGTCTTCCATTATCGTCACGAGGGGCTTGGTCTTAATCCGCTCGGCTGGAATTACCAGGACTCTGCCGGCGTGAGCATCGCCCCCTAATACCGGCCCGGCGTAAGTATCCAACGGCAGAGCAGCCCACTGCCTCTGTCTCTCTCTCTGGCTTGCATCAATCTCGATCATTTTCCTGGCTATCTCATCCATTGCCCTCTCGGCTCTTCTTGAGGCTCTCTCCATCTCTTTTTGCGCCTCTGTCATCTCCTGTTGGCCTGCTGCCATCTCCATTTTTTTGGCCGCTCTGTTCAACTCTTTTTCCGCCTCTCTCATCTCCTGTTCGCCTGCCGCCATCTCATCCTCCGCCGTCACGCCGGCCGTCGCAACGGGTTTCGGCTGCTGCGGCTTTACAGGTTCGGCAGCCTCTTCGGCCATGACGACACCCACCATCGCTAAAGAAAGCACGACGAATACAGCAATTGTACGACTGAAAGATTTCATTTTTTGCCCCTTTCACTTAAGTTGTTTGTATTGTCGGACTCGTCCGGGACCGGACTATCCGGCCGGGTATAAAACAGAAACTGTGCCATATCCTGTTTTGTGCGGGCCAGTTCGTCGTCCGTTTGGGCAGCGAGGGTCACCAGACCGTTCATCAGACGGCTCTTGTCCTGCAGACGATTTAATTCCATTTGTTCGAGGGCCGCGGCAATCCATCGGCGTTCGTTTATTTGAGCGGCATCAATGGCCTCAATGAGCTCCGTCAGGCGGCGGTCCGTAATCCTGCCCGAAGCGGCGAGAATCTGTGCGCCGAATTCGGTCATGTCGCTGCTGAATTGGCGACCAAGCTCATCTTTGATCTGGACGTAGCTGCCGGCCCAGGCCAGTCGCCAGGATTTTTTCAATTCGTCGAGCAGCTCCTGACGAATGGCGGGCTGCAAAGAGGCCCTGAGTGAAGGTTCCAACTCTTGCTGAAGCTGCCGCAAATCGGGAGGGCGGGGGGCGGTGAGCCGGCCTGCGGCATAGCCGGCGATAATCAACAGGACCGCGGCAGCAGCTACCTTGGCAAAACTAATAAGGTTTGGTTTTTCCGACCGGCGGGCAGGCGATACGTCGCCGCCGGCTTCGGACAGCTTTTCAGCCACACCGTTTATCACCTCTGCCGGTGGGCCATCAGGAACCGGCTGATTTTTCAGGGCGCTTACGGCCTTGTTCAGAATGTCCCTTTTCTTTTTCATTGTCGCACCTCATTTTCTTCGACAACGACTGGTTCAAGACTATTTCTCAGTTTTGTTCTGGCCCGGTGCAGCAATATTCCCGCTGCATTCGTCTTTATTCCGAGCTCTTTGGCAATCTGCCGATAGCTCATATCACTAAAACACCTCAGACAAAAGGCCTCTGCTTCCTGCGGCGGCAATTCGGCCAGGGCCTCTCGCAGCTTTGCTGCCAACTCTCGAGCTTGCACTTGCTCGAACGGGCCCGGGTTCGAACCGGCCACCATAGCCCAGTCGGCCGGCTCGCCGTTACGCTGCGATTCACGAGTCCGTTGTCGGAGGCGATTAATTGCACGCGAGGTGGCCACCCGGGCCAAGAGGGCCGAAAAGTTTCTCACCCGCTGCTGCCGCGAGACCTCCAGCGCGCACATGAAGGTCTCCTGAAAACAGTCGGCAGCGTCAGCTTCATTGCCCAGCAATCTATACACCGTCTTCCATACCCCCGGACCGTGTTTACTGAGAACCAGTGGCCAATCAATCGCCTGCAAGCGACTCTCCTGCCAAGTAACCGCCAACATTTAATAAGGACCGTCGGCCTTTCTGATAATATAGTCAATCCAGCCGGCCGTTTTGTTACAAGAAAATAGGCAAAAATGCGAGCAACTTCGAATTTCGCGCATACGGCGCAGAAAAAAGGCCGAGCAAAAGGCCCGGCCTGGAGGTCATCAAGTGTGACAGTGTCAATCACGCGGCTGAGTCCCGGTGCCACATACGCCCCAGTCAGTCTTCGCAGAGCCCGCTGTATTGGCAAAGAAGGGCACCCATTGACGGCTGGACGGATCTAGTGAAAATACGAAATTGCAGTCCGGTTCCAATATAACCGTCAGCTTATAAGAAGTAACGGGTATTAGACTTTGCAGTTTCACTCGATCATCGCCGTAAGGGGCCGATCTCTTGAGCATTTCCAAAGGCAATCGCCAGACACATTCCATAGTTGTTTGACCGGCGAAGAGTTTATCGAGGGGCAGCTCAATTTCATATCGGCCCGGTTGGATCTGACGGTATTGAAGCAGCTCGGCGCCAAGCGTGACCGACTGCAACTGTCCGCCTTCGTAGGGAAGCACTATCGGCATAAGGGCGGTATCCTGTGGGCCTTTTCTCAATTCGATATGAGAATCGACAACAATTTCGTTCGATGCTGTAATATGCCATTCATCTTCCTGACTCCCGACAAACTCAGATTTCGACCACTGCTGGTAACCGATTGTCTTTTGGGCTTCTTCCTCAGCGGGCAAGGGCTCGGGCAAATCCTCGGCAGCGACATCCCTAACGCTCAAGTCGCCGTAAATAACGCGGAAGGTTTGCGAGTCTTTCGGGCGATACCAAAAAATGGCAGTGTCGGCGTCGCCAAGTTTAGCCCCTTTGCCGGCATAGTACCATTTACCCTCGCCTTTGAAAAACCTTGTGAATAACAGATACCGGTTCAGCTTTAAGCCAACCTCCACTTTCTCATCATCGGAAAGCTCTGACTGGTCGAATTTTTCCTCTATCAGCGGAACCTGTTTGACGTAATGCTCCACGCTGATATCATCGGGAAAGCGGCCTTCTCCCAGCATTTCGGCCCATATACGAAGACCCTCTATGAAATCCTCTTCAGTAGCGCCGAACAGGTCCAGTTCGGCCTCACGTATCGTGTAGCCTTCCGGCGGGTCCATACTAAACAGGTTTGGGTCCATCTCGACATCAAACTTGAAGTTCTTACAAATGATGAATAGTTGTCCCTCTTGCGACTCGATGCGAATGGGAAGGGCCGTTTCCGGGTCGGCCCAGATAGTCAATTCCGCCTTTGGATGCTTTGCGCGAAATCCGATTGCCCTTTGTCCCTCAATTTCCTGCTCGCCTAATTCTTCCACAACAAAGTGCGGGCTGTCCTGCAACTGGTTAATAAGGTTGCGCAAGATCTCGAGGTAGTTTGCGGTCTTCCGCTCCGGCAGACCCTTCAGGTCAATATAGGTCGCGTTCTTTTCTTTCGGCTCCAACGTCAGAATCCTGGCCGTTTCCAGGTCGATGATGCTGACAGCATCAAAGTTTGCCAAGGTCCGTCTGATTCGCGAGCCCATGACCATGTCGGTAATGACCGGACTTGTGTCTTCATCGCCAACGATAATATCAAGAACCGCCGTCTGGGCATTGAGGATTGGTCTTATTACATCCGCAAATGCTACACCCGCACCCGGACCACTCAAGAAATACATGCCAAACATAAACGCGATAATTATCACCGCCGCAGCGGCTAATTTAGCTATTGAGCTTTTCATGATTGTTCTCCATATATTTGCTCTTGAACGTTCTTGCTTTTCTTGCTCAGTAGACAGAGAGTTGCGGACCCGCTCCAGGGCCCGGCCGGTCACCTCCGGAGCCGGCTCTATCCGTGAGATATGCTCCAAACGTCTGAGAATTTCCTTTTCATCAAATTCAGGCATTGCCCATCCCCTTTCCAGTCGAGGACGATTTATTAGCATTCACAATACTGCGAAGCTGGGCCATAGCCCTGGAGCACAAAGCCCGGACCTGATGGGGCTCTCTGCCCACCTGCCTGGCAATTTCCTCATTTGAATACTGCTCGATGTAACGCATAATAAAAGCCTCCCGAGACAGTCCGGTTAATTTACCAATTGCGTCAAGCACTTCTTCCAGTTCTTCTTTCTGAATGAGTTTAGCCAATGGCGAGTTGTCGTTGGAGGCCAGCTCCCGTATACCATCCAGCGGAAGTGCATCCTGCCTGCTTCTTTGGCGCCAATCGAAAGCGAGATTGATAGCACACCGCCGGGCGTAGGCATCATGGTTTTGAGCATTATCCAGGGCCCTGGAATTGCTGAGTCTTATGAACAATTCCTGCATGAGGTCCTCGGCAACGTCCTGCCGCAACGTCAGCCGGGTCAGTAGAGCGTACAAAGGCGGTCCCGACCTTTCCAGGAACTCCAAAAGCTTTTGCGAATGTTTCTCCAACAGGATAACTCCCTGGCAAACTCTTCACTATAGTAGACTGCCGGGCCTCGCGGAGCGCAACCGGATTTCACGCAATTATCCAATAAATTCTCAAGATATTACAGTCGCGGCTCCCAAAGCGCACAAAAAAGGCCGGGATATAGCGAGCCCGGCCCCGAATTCGCCAATTCAGATATGGCTTAGAATACCTCCTTCTCGGTTCTAAGCCAGCAGCTTATTTCAACAATATAAGCATCCTCTCTGCCAGTAGGTTTTATCATTGGGGAAAACCTGATGTTGCGATATTTGCCGTCCGGCCAATTGTCAGCGCCCACACCGCATTGTTTCGCTTCATCCAACCCCAATGCCAACAGATCATTTGTTATGCTCCGGTAACCTTCATCTGTTACAAAAGACGCATCCAGCCTGAAAATCGGCCCACCGTTCTTTTGATATTCTCTACGCAACCTCTTGGACACAGCTCTGCAAAACTCCGCTGGCTGCTGATCGCTACGAATATAGTCCAAAGGAAACTGGTCGCTCGGTCCGTCATACTTGTCGTATAGACGTACGATGGCCTGTTTTAGTCCCGGCGCCCCCTCAAGATGAATCACCGTCTCTTGGCCATCGAGCAGAACTTCGGCTCTGCCATGAGGCGCGTCAACGGCCGGCGGCTCAAAGAATTCCGCCGGTTTTTCAGCAGCCTCGTAATCAAACATAACCAACTCGTAATCATCTGAGTCTTTCTCGTAGATTTTAATCTGGACAGGCAAAAGAGAATTTTTGCCTACTGTAATAGATATGCATTCTAACCACTTATTACTACCGGCTGGCGGGTCAAATTCGTATATGAGAAAGTCATCGCCCACATTGATGGGCGTCAGTTGGTTCAACTGCTCATTCTCATCCGACAATAAACCTCCGCTAAACAGTTCAAATACCGTCTGTCCTTCGGGAAAGGCGGATGGTTTTTTAATAGTTCGCCTTCCCTGCTCGTCAAATGACTGTTGGGTCTGGCCGTCATCATAAATCATACCCCCGTAATTCCCTCGAATAACCATTTTCCCGTGAGCATACCAGCCCTCCTGACGCATTCCTAAATCGCTATCCCGACTGGCAACCATGTAGAAATGTACATAGTCAACCTGAGCAGCCCGGCTGGTCACCTCGCCCAGGGCGACATTTGCCATATCCGGCCCGCCAATAAAATGGAGGCCCAAACATGCACCAAGAACAATGACCGCCGCAGCGGCTAATTTAGTCATTTTAGTTTTCATAATCGTTCTCCATAAGAATTCCAGGCCGATGTTTGGCCTTAGGGTTGGTTCTTTGATTTCTTTGGTTACGATGGTTTCGAAAAGTGCCTGCTTGGCAGATTCGCACGTCCGCTCGTCGGCCGACAATTCGCTCATCCTCGCGGCGGATTCAATGAGGGTCTTCAGCCTTTTTACCTCGCCGCCGCAATCCTGACACTCAGCCAGATGTGCTTCGACCTCGGAGGATTGCCGGTCCGCCAATTCTCCGAGAGCGTAACCTGGTAACATTTCGTTGATTTGCTCGTGTGTATTCATAGCTCACCTAAGTTTTGTCCAAACAATCGCTCAGTTCCCGGGCCAGCCGGTTGAGAGCCCGATGAAGATGGACTCTTACCGTCTCCTGCGAGCAGCCCAGGATTTGGGCTATTTTTTCGGGTTTCAATCCTTCGATTCTGGCCAGCACAAACACATCAGCCTGACGCTCCGGCAACCCGGTAAGACATTCAACGAGTCTTTGTTGAAGTTCGGCTGTTCTCAACGGCGCATCCGGCCTTTCGCTCTCGGCAGCATAGTTTTGCTTCTCTGTAAGCGGCTCCATTGCCGGGCGCTTGGCGAACTCAATTGCCTTTCGAACGGTGACGCGGTACAGATACGCGGGCCAGTTGGTCCGGCCGTCGTACTTGTGCCAGCGCCGCCAAATCTCGAGGAATACCTCCTGATGAACGTCCTGGGCCTTCTGAGTGTCCCGCAGAATCCGAACCGCAGTGTTCAGGACCGCTGCACTGTAATCATCAACCAGCGCTTTGAAACTCGTCTTCGGCACTTCTCGTACCTGTAAAAACACACGCTATGCATAGCCCGGACGTGCTGCAAATCGCACGTCCACAATTATAGAGGGGGCGAATGGGGTTCCGTTTACAAAAATCTTTGGCTTTTCTCGCTTTCGGCTTCTTGGACCCAGCAGCGCACAAAAAAGGCCGGGCTCACAGCCCCGGCCTCAGATAGTCAATAGTGTAAGTACTCGCTGAATCCCTTACAGCATCAAATATCTCCCTCTCTTATAGTGTCAAGCCAGCAACTGACCTCGATGAGATACGTATTCTGTTTGTCCGTCGGTTTCAGAATCAACGTGGACGAAATATTACGATATTTCTTATCCGGCCAATTATTGACAGAACCCATACCGATTTTGTTCGGTCCGTGCGGCCGTATTTTCACACGCTCACACGTTATACTCCTGAGACCGTCATCCAAAATAAAGGCCACATCCGCCAAAAGAGCCGGATCGGCACCACTTTGAAGATCCTCGCTGTAGAGGCGCATAACCAAAGTCTTGATACCGGGGGCTCCAGAAACCTCGATCATCACTTCTTCACCATTGAGGACAACTTGACCTCTGCCGTGAGGCGGCTCACTAACAGTTGGTCGCTCGAAGAATTCCGGCGGCTTTTCAGGGGCCTCGTAATCAAAAATGAGCAATGTATAGCCATCTTTCATGTCATCTATGCCCTCACCTGTCTCATGATCGTACTTATGGTAAGTTTTCAACTGAATAGGCAAAAGAGAATTCCTGCCTACTGTTATGTATATACTGTCTATCCAATTACGGTCTTTTTCAGGTGGATTGAACCTATACACGAGGAAATCATCACTGACTCTTGCCGGTAGCTGTTGAGTGAACTGCTCATTGTCTTCTGCCAATAAACCCTTGCTTATCCAGCTAAAGAAGCCCCGGTCTTTTATCTCTGACGGCCCTTTCCGGCTCGCTATGTTATGTCTGTCGAAACCCTGGCATGTTTGTCCATCATCATAAGTCATATTCCCAAGCCAGCTGCGTGTGACTACTTTTCCGTGACCATACCAACCTTCAAACGGCCGTACCGTACGATGGTAACGAGGCTCCGGCGTAAATAAGAAATGCACATAATCCACCTGGGCGACACGGCTGGTAACATCTGCCCAGGCCGTGTTTGCCAAATCGGGCCCGCCAATAAAATGCAGGCCAAGATACACACCAAGAACAATGACCGCCGCCGCGGCCAATTTTGTCATTCCGCTTTTCATGATTATTCTCCATAAATTAGGCTGAATTTCAGCCGGTTGTTGTTCTTTAGGTTCTTGCAGTGTCCGCAAAACGTTGGCCAAGACCCTATCACATGCCTCGACACTGGCCTTATAACGCAACTGTTTGACTGACTTTGCTATCTCGTCTATCGGTCCCATTTCTGCACCTCACCTTCCAGGATTGACTGCAGTTTATCCAATCCGTATCTGTAGCGACTCAGAACTGTTTTGACCGAAACTTTTTGCAGTTTCGCTATTTGCCTGAACTTCAAGTCCGCGTTCAAACGAAGTACAATCGCCTCTCGCTGCTCGTACGGAAGCTCGGTCATCGCCTGACCCAGCCGCTGCAATTCTTCACTGCGTACAGCTAATTGGACCGGCCCACTAACGTCCGCCGTCACTTGTTCGGCTTCATCCAGTGGAGCAGCCTGCTGTCGGTGTCTTTTTCGAAGATAATCACGCGCCCGATTGGCGGTGCAGGTTGCCAGATAACTCTTTAGACTGCCTGTCAGGTGGAACTTCTCTACCGCCTGCACAAACGAGATAAAAACATCCTGCACAACATCTTCGGCAGCGGCGCCGTCACTTAGGAGATTTGTTGCCAGCGTCAATAAATCATCGATATACTTTTCATATATGCGGCGGAAGGCATCTCTGCTGCCTGACTTAAGTCTCCATATAAGTAGCCTGTCTTCCAGCATCTGCCGCTCGCTCACCCGATATCGGAACAATCGATTGTCACTAATATAACGAGGGCCGGATGTATTTTACTCTAAAGAAAGTTAGTTTTCTCTGCCAACCCAGTTCGGCAGGCCAGGACCACCGGCCGCGCCCCCCGAGGAGGTCAGGTAAGAGGCGAAATTCCTTCCGCCGACCTGGCCGGGTAATGCACACCTGCCTTCACGCTTATGGCCGCCGCACCTGCGGCCATGCCTTCCTTACAGCTATTTGACTTCGACTAATTGTCGCTGAACGGGGCACAATTGCAGCTCATCGCTGGCGAAAAGAATTTAAGATAACGCCGGAGAAATATTGGGCGAACATAATTGTTTAAGTACAATAGGTGGTGCTAAGCCTATAGAATATTTGTAACCTATTGGCAAGGACATATTCAGACGTTTGGGTCATTACATGATGGGTTGCCGGGCCGCAATATCGTTATTTACTTCAGAAAGGAAACCGGGAAATGAAGAAGTTAACGCTAATCGTAATTGCCGGATTGCTCACCCAAACACTGTCTGCCAGAGAATGGCATGTTTCGGTAAAGGGAAGCGATGAGAATGACGGCTCTGGTTCGAAACCGTTGAAAACCATTTCTGCGGCGGCGCAGGTTGCCCAGCCCGGCGATGTGGTAACCGTGCATGAGGGAACTTATCGCGAACGGGTGACTCCGCCGCGCGGCGGCGAGTCTGACTCAAAGAGAATCGTTTATCAGGCAGCCAAAGGTGATAAAGTAGTGATCAAGGGGTCTGAGGTCGTTGGCGGTTGGGAGCAAATCAAGGACGGTGTATGGAAAGTGACGATTCCGAACTCGTTTTTTGGAGACTACAACCCCTATACGGATATTATTGTCGGCGATTGGTTCAAGGACAACGATAGAGTCCATCATACGGGGGAGGTCTATCTCAACGGCAGATCGTTGTTTGAGAAGGCCTCTCTGGATGAGGTGATGAATCCCAAGCCGCATCCGGAGGCAGTTGACAAGGAAGCATCACTGTACAGCTGGTACTGCCGGAGCGATGATAAAGACACACACATCTGGGCCAATTTTCACAACCATAACCCGAACAACGAACTGGTCGAGATCAATGTGAGGGAAAGCTGTTTTTATCCGGATACGCCCGGGCGAAACTATATCACCGTCCGCGGTTTTTACATGAGCCAGGCCGCGACCCAATGGGCGGCCCCGACAGCCGAGCAGATCGGCCTTATCGGAACCCACTGGAGCAAAGGGTGGGTCATCGAGAACAATGTTATCAGCGATTCAAAATGCACGGGCGTTACCCTCGGCAAAGACAGGAAGAGCGGCCACAATGTTTGCATAAATGATCCGAGCAAGGGCGGCCACGTACACTACAATGAAGTCATCGCCAGGGCGCTAAAGGATGGTTGGGCCAAAGATAAAATCGGTTCTCACATCGTAAGAAACAACACGATCTCGAATTGCGAGCAGGCGGGGATATGCGGAAGCCTAGGGGCTGTTTTCAGCGAGGTCAGCGGCAATCATATTTTCAATATATGGACCAAGCGGCAGTTCCAAGGCGCGGAGATCGCCGGGATAAAGTTTCATGGAGCGATCGACTCGGTCATCAGGAATAATCGCATACACAATGCAGGCAGAGGCATGTGGATGGACTGGATGGCGCAGGGCACCCGCATAACCGGCAACCTGTGCTACAACAACAGCACGGACGATTTCTTTTCGGAAGTGAATCACGGGCCATATCTGGTTGATAACAACCTGTTTCTCTCTGACATTGCGCTGCAAAATATGTCTCACGGAGGCGCCTATGCTCATAATCTGGCGGCAGGGTTGACCAGGGCGAGGACCACCTCCCGCGGGACACCGTACATGAAGGAACATTCCACCGAGGTGGCGGGCCTGCGTGACATTATGAAGGTCGGCGACATACGCTTTTACAACAATATATTTGTCGGAGACGGCGCGGCTTCGGCCGATGCGGGCGACCAGAGAGCCGGCCATGGACTTGCAGTTTTCAACAATGCGGAGCTGCCGATGTACGTTGACGGGAATGTTTATCTCAATGGCGCGGCGCCGTACGGCGGCGAGTCGAATCGGATTGAAAAGGCCGGGTTTGACCCGAAGCTTGAAGTGGTTAAAGAAGCAAACAATGTGTACCTGCACATTACGGTTGACCCTTCGTGGGTAGCGCTGCAAACCAAGGTTGTGACGACGAAGCTGCTGGGCAGGGCGCGGGTGCCGGACTTGCCATACGTGAATCGCGATGGTACGCGTTTGAAAGTCGATACCGACTACTTCGGCAAAAAGAGAAGCGATAAGAATCCGACTGCCGGGCCGTTTGAAAATCCGGGCGAAGGGAGGCTTTCTCTGAAGGTCTGGCCCGTGGGACAGATGTAGACGGTTTTCAGGGCGGGCTCCGGTAATCAGTCAGGCTGTTTTAATGATGCCTTATGAGACTGCACGGAACGCATCCCAAGGCATTGATCAACATTTGGCCGCATGCAGCGCTGATGGGTTAAGGATGGGGGGGGAATAGGGGCGGAATGAAACTGCAGCATTCCCGAGCAGCCGCTGCGAAAAAATCTGTTTTTTCGCTGCCGCGTCGGCAGTGAAGTGCACCGCAAATAAGCGGCATACATCCGCAGTTTTCCATATTTGCGATTGTCTGTTCTTTCCGGCCGACACCGAAGAAGATCCCCCGACGCAGACGAGAGTAGTTCACCTGATGGCAAAAACAGGTTCCACCCCCGATTTACAGCAATGGACCCTCTGCTATTGTTTCTATGATGCGCTTAGTGTTATGCAATAAGAAATTGCAGTTTCAGAGAAAATATTTACAGACTGTCCTTGGTATTTCCAGGAGAAAGGAGATTATCAAAAATGGCGAACGAACAAACTAATTCGACAATAGACGGCAGCGGAGAAAATCTTATGCACCGCAGGGAATTCCTGGCGGCGGCAGGTTCAATGGCCATTCTGCCGCATGTTGCGCTGGGTCAGTCGGCGCCGGCCCCGCCGGAGCATCCTGCCTCACACCATGTCCACAAGTTCGCTTGTCCCACGTACGCCTCGCCGGCCGATGCGATGCGGTCCGAACGGGAGAAGCTTGCGTATGTGCCGGCTATCTACGTAGGTACAGGACGTCCTTTGCCGGATCATCTGGTGACAGTGGATGTGGACCCGGGGTCAAAGACCTACGGCCGGATTGTGCATCGACTTGTGATGCCGAACCGCGGTGATGAGCTTCACCACTACGGTTGGAACGTCTGCAGCAGTTGTCACGGACAGCCGGGGAAAGTGCGCCAATACCTCGTAATTCCGGGACTCAACTCCGGCAACGTTCACTTCGTCGATGTGAGCAACCCAGCCAAGCCGCGGCTGCACAAGGCGATCGAAGGCAGAGAAATCGCACAAAAGACAAATCTGTCGGCGTTGCACACGGTACACTGTGCGCCGGATGGAAGGATTATCATCTCTGCACTGGGAGACGCCAATGGCAACGCTCCGGGCGGATTTCTGATCGTGGATGAAAAGTTCAATGTGGCCGGCCGGTGGGAGAAAAGCACCGAGGGAATGCCGTACAATTATGATTTCTGGTACCAGCCCCGGCAAAATGCGATGGTCAGCAGCGAGTTTGCGGCGCCGACCACTTTTGGTCCCGGATTCCGTATGGAAGACGTCAAGGCGGGTCTGTACGGTCAACGGCTGCATTTCTGGGACTGGACCACTCGTGAGCGCATACAGACAATCGACCTGGGGGCGGAGGGCATGGTGCCCTTGGAAGTGCGTTTCCATCACAACCCTGACAGTATGCACGGATTCGTCTGCGCGGCCCTTAGCAGTTCGGTCTGGCATTTTCACAAGACCGGATTGAAGTGGTCGGCCGAAAAGGTCATACAGGTTGAGCCCGTGAAAGTCGAAGGCCAGGCCGATCCCGTCCCCGGTTTGATTACCGACATACTGCTGTCTCTCGACGACCGCTTCCTTTATCTGGCGAACTGGCTGCACGAAGACATCCGGCAGTATAATATCAGTAATCCGGCGCAACCAAAACTGACCGGGCAGGTCTGGATTTACGGCCTTCTCGGCAAGGGCGGAGAAATCAAGGGCAGGAAACCGACCGGCGGACCTCAGATGCTGCAGTTGAGCCTTGACGGCAAGCGCCTCTATTTCACCAGTTCGCTCTACAGCAGCTGGGACAATCAGTTCTACCCCGGTATCGCGAAGAAGGGTTCGCTTATGCTGCAGTTGGACTGTGATACTGCCGACGGGGGCCTGGAGTGGAATAAGGACTTCATGGTGGACTTTGGAAGCGAACCCGGCGGTCCGGCACGAGCTCACGAGATTCGCTTCCCGGGCGGTGACTGCACTTCCGACATCTGGGTGTGATGAGCGTTTAGTGTTATTTCCCTGTATGCAAAGCCGCACAAGAAGAAATAGCGGCCGTTCACTGACTTGCCCGGGTCGGTGAATGCGCGGCCGGCTCAAGAGACAGTGGAATAGCCAGCGCTGTGTATGACGTAATATCGTGTTTACAAAGAATAATTCTTAAGACAGTTGGGGACAAGAAAATGGCAGAGCAAAAAACAATCAAAATAATAGATGGAATAGATACTGAGGTGATGCGAAATGTAATGCAGTCCGTACAGGAAGATCCATCTTTGGCAAGAAGCAACCTGCGCATAAGAAACAAGTGGATCAAGGGCAGTCACAACCGGAGCACAATAAGCGATTTCTACGCAGCGGGAAAGGATAACCCGCACGAAAAGCCCTTTGTTGTGGACGCGGACGAGCCTCCTCTGCTCGCCGGCGGAGACAAGGCGGCCGGTCCGATGGAATACCTGCTTCATGCGTTGGCAGCATGCCTGACTTCAACACTGGTTTATCAGGCGGCGATACGCGGAATCGAAATACAGGAAATAGAATCGTATCTTGAAGGCGACCTCGATGTCCGTGGATTCATGGGACTTTCAGAGGACGTCAGAAAAGGCTACGAGAGCATCCGGGTGACCTTCAAGGTCAAGACGGACGAAGAAGATATGGAAAAGCTCAAGGAACTTGCGAAGTTCTCCGCGGTGCTCGACGCAGTAAGCAACGCAACGCCGGTCGATATTCAAGTTGAGAAGAAGTAAAGACAAAGGTTCCTGTTGTGCGTTCGTCGGCAGGAAAGAGCTGCCAAAGGCCTTTCCGCTTTTAGTTCTACCGGTGGGCTGCTTTCTTTCTCATGGCTACGGCCTCCAAATCGCTGGAAAAGGTATCAAATGATACGTTTTCGACCTTAGCACTAAAGCGCGAGTAATTATGAATCATTGGGTACACATGACCTCAATTGTTCGGCATTTATTTTTAAGGGTTGAAGCTCGGCAAGTGTCTTTTTAGTATAGGCTATTCGGGCCCAGCGATTTCGCCGTTGGTAATACGCAATCCTTTCGACAGTCTGCTGATAGAGCATATCTCGGTCTGGCTGAGACAGCAACTGCGCCTCGACCCACGTACACGCCGCGCCCCGAACCTGTTCCACCGTTAAATAGAAACCCTTTGTCGTTTTTTTCTCTGAGCTTCTGATGCGTACGGGCACAAAACAAGTAACTCAACTGACTGATATAAAAGTGGCGATGGATGGCTGTCCAGCTGCGAACCTCAAAATGATCCATGCCAAGTTCGCGTTTGCCGATCTCAAAGCAGCGTTCAACCGGCACACGCGAAAATGCTATCCACAACAGCTTCTCCAGTGTAACGCCATTCGATCCCGGCATCATATTCGAGACAAAATACTTGATCTCTTTGGGATTGAGCACGTTACGGGCAACAATAAGGTAATGTACAGGCCCCGGCAGTCCGTCAGAACCCTGTCTGCGATACAATCGGGCATGCTTGAGTTCCCATACAATCGGGCCATTTTCACTGTCCTTGATATGAAACCTTTTCCATTTCTGCCGCTGAAATACACGGGAATATACCAGCAGATTCCGCAGTTCGCTGGCCAGCAACGCCTTGCGGGCCAGACACGGGAAATGCCGCTTGCGACCTCGTTTATGCCGTTCCTGAGTGGGGGGACTGACAAGAATCTCTGGCTCGTACAGCCAGCCCGTAAAGTCCGAAGGAACTTCGCCCACGTAGTTTTGACCACGCAGCTCAAGGCCATCAAGAAATTCGCCGTCACGGCCGTACCATTCATCAAATGTCCAGGCAAATACACGAATGCCGTTTCGCATCGAGCGAGAAACTTGTTCAAGAGCTATGTCGGTTTTCTTGCGAAAGATAACTTCGTCAGGGATACCGGCTTTCTTGCGGCGAACAGGATCATTAGCCCAATCTTTGGGAAGATACACATCGCTGTCGAGGAGGCATTGAAAATCACCCGCCACATAGGCTATATGAACCCCCACAACACAATTGTCGGTCTTGCCGGTGTTGCCGCACCACTGCCATTGTACGCCGGCAGTGTGAGCACCCTTTTTAGGATTACCCGAATCATCCACGACTCCGATAGCCGATGGATGGGCGTGTTCATCAGCCACAATCCATTGAAGTTTATCGCGAAGGCGTTGATGATCCCATGGAAGCATGGACAGGAAACACTGCAACGTGCGGGCCGGCAGGTCGGCCGCAAGAGCAATTGGTTCGATGCTCTTGCGAGGCAAATCGGACAATTGTCCCTTGACATAGGCACGAAGATTCTGCCGCGAGCCACTACGGCTGAAACAATCATCGAATTTGGACAAAAATGCGTTCAAGTCTTTACCAATACCTTTGCTCTGCGTCTTATCCATTTCGATTCTCTTTATAAGCACCATGCTTATAAGAAGTTATCGACGCTATCATCTCATTTTCTTGGGCTTTACTCGCGCTTTAGTTATCTCTGTCAAATCCAGTACGGCAGGCCAGGACCGCCGGCTGCGCACCCCGAGGAGGTCAGGTAAAAGGCGGGATTGCTGGCACCGACTTGGCCGGTTAATGCACACCTGCCTTGACACTTACGCCCGCCCCGTCTGTGTGCATGTCTTCCTTACAGCTATTTGACTTCGAACATAGCTGCCTTCTCATCCGATATAGCCCCTCCTATGCGATTGCTATTCATCAGGCCGGCGGTTTGTGTGCGGCTTCCTTCGGATTTAACCTTGCGACTGAGGCCCTTGCCGTCCGGCTAACGGTTCCCCCTGTCAGGCCCTCAGAGAACTTGACCTTAACTGCCCAGCCGGCATCTCAACTCCAAGCGGGTGTGCCCTGCCCGCCAAACCAAATAAAAAGGCTGTGAGCGAAAGTCTCTCACAGCCTTTTTCTAAACCACAAACTTTCAAACCGGTACTTGAAGCTTAATCTCAATAGCCCGCAAAGCAGTTGGGATCGGGACCATTAGGAATATTCCAGTTGGCTTTCAGGATCGTCAAGTCAGGGATCGCAACACGATAGTTGTTCTTGCCATACGGCAGATGGTCAAAGTCTGCACAAATCTCGTTGCCGACCAACAAACCCAACGGCTTGTTCCAAGCATTTTTCAAGATTGTCAAGTCAGGGATTGCCACCCAGTAGTTGTTCTTACCATACGGTAGGCCATCCGCATCGCCGTGGCACTGTCTCGGGTAGCACCAGCAGTCTGGCTTGCCGACATCAAGCCACTGGAAGTAATCCGGATGGGCGCACGGGAAACAACCAGGCTCGGTAAACAAAACGAACGACAGATCCACATAATCTCGGGCTTGGTCGCTCCATATCGGGTCCCATCGCCACACCGGCACCGGACCGCCCACATCCAAGTAGCCAATTACCGCCGCGTCCTTCGTCTTGTATTCGTGGTTCGTCCAGCCCCAGTTATACATCGGGTCGTGACCCGCCTTGTACACCGCCGTTACGCTCAGCCAGTAGATGTCATTAACATCCTTCTGCCTGAACCACGCTGTCCGCGGCAGCCGCACCGAATACCGGAACACCGGCTCCCGCGGCGGACCGATTACGAGCCTCGGGTCCTTGTCATAGCCTACCAGAACCTCGTCGTAATCCGATGTCCTGTATTCCCAGATGGTTTTGCCAGGATGGCTGTACGTCGTGTCGGCGCCTGCCGGCACATCGTCCCAAATCCTCAGCAGGAAGTAGTCCGGCTTCACCGGCGGCGGTATCGTCATCGGCTCACACGGCTTGTAATAGTAACCAAGGTAAGAGCCCCACCACACAATAGCCGTAACCGGCGTTTTTTGTTCGCAGGGCCAGTCATCAGCCGCCATACGTACGATATTCAATGCTCCGCTGGCGTCTTCATAAGCCATCGATTCGATGTCTTCATAGTGCGCCCAGTGCCGAATACCTGTGAACGGCTGCTCAAACTTAATATAGTTCGGGTCCGTATCCAGCTCGAATGACACGTCAACGCTCTGCTGGAATACCGGGTCTATAAGCGGCTGGACCGCCAACGGATCCAGCACCATACCCGGCTCCGGCTTGTCCGGCAGCCTGAACGTCACCGCGTCGTCCATCCACGGCCACGGTCGTGTCTTCATCCCAAACGGATAGTACGGCGGGTCAGCCGGCGCCCCAGGATAAACCGCAACGATGCTCAGCCAGAACGTATCATCCCTGGTCATCTGCAGGTAACGCTTCTGCCAGAATACTTCGTACGGTTCCAAATCAACGTAGAACTGGAAGCAGACGTCAGAGGGGTACCCCATATAATCGTCCATGCCGACCTCTTCCATTTTGACCCGGCTGGCGTCCACGTCAACCTGCCACAACAGCAATTCCGGGTAGCTGTAGTCGGTCACCGCACCGGCCGGAACATTGCTCCAGAAGCCTATCTTGTACCCTATCGGTAGCTCCGGAGGCAGTTGTCCGCTGCCCCACGACCATTCGAAATCATAGTAAGAGCCCCACCAATGTATGCTGTCTATGGGCATCGAGCCTAAACACCGGAAATCGTCCGCCACTATCTTCCACACATCGCACGGCTCCGTCCCGGAAGGTTCACGATTGTAGGACTTTTCATCCCACCCGCAGTAAACGGGCAAAACTTGAGTCGGGTCCCACTCAATTGGAGGCTGTGACCACTTCAGATGTGGCGTCGGCGGCTTTGGTCTGGGCCATTCTTCACCCGTCAGCACAAATGCCATATCAATCGATTTACCTTCGTATGGGTGCCTTTCCGGATAACGCAGCTCCTCCCAAAAGATTGGCACTCCACTCATGATCACCGCATCGTCCATATAATGCTCCGGGAACCGACGCGTCTTCCAGCCAAACTCGCCCGTGTCGGTATCCACCTGCACATCCAGCCAGTAAGTGACAGGATGGCACGGGTCGCCGTCCTGGACGAATGCGTCACACGGGTCAATATAAACATCTATCCGCCATATCGTCCAATCCCCGCTGGGAATCAGCGTTCCCTGGAGGGGGTCCCACCAGAACTCTCCGTCAGGAACATACGCCACCGCCACCATGTCAAACTCGCCTGGCCAGAAATCGCGCTCCCAACGCAACTCGTCCGGCTTGGAATACGTATTGCACGGATCACTGCCGCCGGTGCCGACAGGGTCGTCAGTGTGAAAACTCAGGTGAAGCCTCGATATCTGACCAGCCTCGTCGTACTTCCACGAGCCCCACAGGTGAACGTCGGTAATCGGACCATAGCTCTTGCACTCAAAATCATCGGCCAGCAAGTCCGGGCTGTTAACCTTGATATCCACGCCGTTCGGTGACGTGTCAGGCAGCTGAATCCACTTGATAGCCGGATTTTCCTCGATAAACACCTCATAATCCTCGACCTCGCCGTCCTGGGCCTGGCCCACGTACGACAGCTGCCGTTGCGTGCTGAACCGGAACCGCGCAAATGTCGGACCCGGCTGCGCACCAAAGGGCACCCAGAACCAAAGCGTTTGGGGGTTAGGATTAATTGTCGGGTCCAGCCACACATCTGTGAAAATCTGATCTATGCCTTCCATCCAACTGCCGTTGCCGTTAAAGTCCAGCCACGCGTTAAGATATCCGGCCGCACTGACCCACACATCAACCGTCGCCCAGCTTCCCGGCATCAAGGGACTCGTGAAGAAAACGCCGTCCTCGTCGCCCGGCGGCCACGGAATGCCCGGGTAGAAGATGTTCATGTCGTCACCCATCGCCGCCGGCTCCGGCTGGCCGTCCGGCTCAGCATCCACGCCATTGCCCAGGAATATCAACGACGAAATCACGTGCCGCGCACCATCGTTTGCCACCAGCGTCTGGTAAGTCGGGTCCGGCGCATCGCCAAAGTCAAGTTCTTCCGGCACTTGTTCGATCCAAACCTCATGGTCTTCCACTTCGCCGTCGGAAGCCAAACCCTCGACACGCAGGCCGCCGCCCGTACTGATACGGCAACGGGCAAACGTCATGCCGACTACTGAAGTCCCCGGCGGGGTGACCGGCACGATATGCGGTCCGTTGGGTAGGTTGCCGTTGAAGACCTGCTCGGCGGCTTCCCAACTGCCGCTGCCGTCCCAGTCAATCCAGATTTGGACCCATGCGCCGTTGGCGCCGGCGCCGCACACATAGAGCGAAATGTTGCCCATCTGACCCTGAACCAATACGGGGATGCTCACGCCGTCCTCATCGTCGTTGCCGTCAAGATCGTCGCCGGTCGCCATGGGGTCGGGCTGGCCGTCCGGTTCCGGATCCGGGGCGTCGCCGCCCGCGGCGTCGCAGAAGTGCGGGCCTCCGATGAAGTGTCTGGCCCCATTGCTGACCAGCCAGGTCGGATAAGTCGGGTCCGGCGCATCGCCAAAGTCAAGTTCTTCCGGCCCTTGTTCGATCCAGACCTCATGGTCTTCCACTTCGCCGTCGGAAGCGGGACCATCCGGAGGCAGGCCGCCGTTAGTACTGATACGCGCGCGCAGGAAAGTCTGGCCAATCGAAGAGCCTGCCGGCGGAGTAACGGAAAAACTTTGCACTCCGTTGGGTTGCCACATGTTATAAACCATCTCTCCGGCATCCAGCCAGCTCATGTTCGCGTTCCAGTCAATCCATATCTGGACAACTCCACCGCCAGCGGCTCCGTTGACCTCGAAACTGATAGTGTCCGTCCGGCCAACGACCAAAATGGGAATCGATACGCCGTCTTCATCGTCGTTGGGAGGAGGATAAAGAAGATCCTGGTCATCGCCGAGGGCAACCGGATCCGGCTGGCCGTCAGGCTCCGGGTCAGGAGCGTCGGTGGGGTCGCCGAGCCACGGGCCGCCAATAACGTGACTGGCGCCGTTGTTTCCGGCCAGAGTGGGATAGCCGGCCCCCATAGGCCAATAGTCCGGAGCGTCGCCCCAGTCAACTTGTGCCTCGCCGGTAATCACAAAAGCCAGGTCGATGGGTTGCCAGGCGTACGGGTGCTCCTCCGGATATATCAACATATTCCACCAAAACTCTGGCGGCACCGGCTCGGAACCTTCTACCCAGACCGCAGCGTCGTTCCAGCGGTCCAGCGACGTCTTCCAGCCGAACCGTATCATCGGGTCCGCGCTGACCGGTTGGGCCTGAACGTCCAGCCAGTAAATAACCGGCTCGTCCGCAGTCCCCTCTTGCCAGAGTTCGCCCTCGGGCAGCCAAAAGTTGTACAGCCAGCACATGGTGTCCCCCGGAAACTCAAAGTACGGCGGGAAAACGCAAGGCACGTAGTACCCCTCCGGCGCCTGGTAATAAAGCTCAGCCTCGAACTCGCCCGCGTAGAATTCCCGCCACCACACAACCTCGCCCGGCATGCTGTAGCCGGTCGGACTTTGGTGCGCCGGAATGTCCCTGTGGATGCTCAACGTGAACACCACCCCCATAGGGTCACCCGCGTCGTGCCACCAGGAGCCCCAAATGTGAATCCCCGTTATCCAGCCGGTCGTGGTGCATAGGAAATCGTCCGCCAGGACCTGCGGCGGCCAATATCCCTCCGCCGTGGCATCCACGTCCATCCCCAAATCACTCAGGTCCGGATACTGAAGCCACTTGTAAGGCATCGACTCGTCCCAGTGACCCAGAGCTACAGGGGCCGCGCCCAACAACAATGCCAGCATACAAACCAATAAAAATCTTACTTCTTTCATAATCAATTCCCCCTTAAAAAAACGGTTATTTGCACCAGATACAACAAGTGCTTATCCACTCACTTGCCACAGGCGTGGTTTAAGATTTGTCTATTTGCGCATATTTTGTGTCCTCCAAAAAAACTGTTTTTCTCCAAAGGCAAAACTGCCTTCCCGTTTAACTTATCCTGCGGCAACTGCCGCGAGTCGCCCCTGCCTTGTTTATCCTGCGCCTGCAATCGAGGCATCGGGGCATGGTGGTCCGGAGATGAACGCGCAAACAACAAGCGGCAGTCTTCGCGCCGCTGAAGATTGTCTCTTATAGCTTACTCCTCGCTCGGGGAAAGGCTGAGATAATAAACGCATTCTCGCCACTCCTCGCTAAGTCTATCCCTAACTGTATCTAAAGATTACAGCCTCGCCACAGCAAAATCAACAAAAAAATCGACAGAATCACAAAAAAACCACAAAAAACAAACATTTTGCCTAAGACCGCCCGCCACCATTCGTCAGTGCTTGAATTCGATAACTTCTTCTTTATTAAGCTGTTGTAATTGCCCGACTTGTTGGGAGAGCCTGTTTTCCGCAGGTTTTTCCCGGGTCGTACGCCTTTGCCGATATAGACCCCAGCTCCTTGCCGCCGCCTATCTCCACCGCGCGGCAAAAACACGATTGCTAACCCACGTCGCACTGTGCAGCCTCGTTCAGGCTCCATAACTTGCTCAATATCCGCAATATCAGCCGGACGTACTGCTCAAATATTATGCCCCCGCTTTGGCTTTATTTCATATATCCCTTGAGCCCCTTCATCTCGGCCGGGCCAGCCCAAACAATCAAAAAAGAGGCAAGTCAAAAGACTTGCCTCTTTGTCATCTTCTCGTTCGAAAAAGGCCTCAGTCGAACATTAGACGTTCTAAACTACATTCATGCTTGCCAAATCAATCTTTGCTCACCCTAAAACACTCGCTCTAACGACTCTTACGGGTTCCTATTGCCTGGCTGACAGGTCCCAGCAGGACCATTAGCAATATTCCAGTTGGCTTTCAGGATCGTCAAGTCAGGGATCGCAACACGATAGTTGTTCTTGCCATACGGCAGATGGTCAGAGTCTGCACAAATCTCGTTGCCAACCAACTGCTCCTTGGGCTTGTTCCAGGCAGCTTTAAGGATTGTCA
>Ga0307376_10000986_pt1 | contig 32547 bp, 43 predicted proteins | sample TR2MG_FD_202536 | JGI IMG/M metagenome (GOLD analysis project Ga0307376, IMG submission 202536) | Soil microbial communities from Risofladan, Vaasa, Finland - TR-2 | ecosystem: Environmental > Terrestrial > Soil > Coastal area > Acid sulfate soil | place: Finland: Risofladan, Vaasa | collected...
GAAGATTTTATAATGTTAAGAGATGGTGCTTGGGAACCTGATGAAAAATCATGTAATGCAAGTATAGACAATGTTCAAGATGTAATAAATATCATAGAAAATGAGTAAACCAACAGAATCATGGATAGGTCAATATGCTGCTTTTAATGATGCATTGAAGTATATGCATGCTAGATCAGTAGGTGAAGAAAAGTCTATTTATACACCATGGCCAAAATTTAATGATGCTACAACTGATGGTTTAGAATGGAATACATTAACTGTTGTTGGTGGAAGACCTGGTTCAGGTAAAACACTTATTAAAGATCAAATCATAAGAGAATCTTTTGCTTTAAATCCCAATGATGATTTTAGAGTATTAGAATTTCAATATGAGATGGTTGGTAGAACCTCAGCAATTAGAGAATTTTCATCAGTCACTGGTAAAACTTATAAAGAGTTATGTAGTGCAGGAAGTTTAGTTACTGCTGATGTACTTAATACTTGTCATCAGTATGCTAAACAAAGAGTTAAGCATCCTGTAGATATTGTTAGTACCCCAATGACTGTAAATCAAATGCGTGAGCAAATTGATATGTATATGCATCAACATAAAGGCAAGAAGACTATTATTACTTTAGATCACACAATGTTAGTAAAAAGAGCACCTTATCAAAATAATTCATTAGATATGTTATTTGAATTAGGTGAGTTCTTTACACAATGTAAGCGTGATTATCCTTGTTTATTTATTGCATTATCACAACTCAATAGAAATATTGATAATCCTGAAAGAGCAATAGATGGTAAGTATGGTAATTATATTCTTGAATCAGATATATTTGGTTCAGATGCAATGCTACAACATGCTGATACCTTAATTGGTATTAACAGACCGGCAAAGCAAAAAATTAGATTTTATGGCCCAGATAGATATATCATTGAAGATGATAAAACTATAGTATTACATTTTCTTAAAGCAAGAAATGGTGACACTAGAATGAGTTTCTTTAAAGCTAAGTTTGAATCAATGCAGATTGAAGAAATGCCAACACCTGGAGTTCAAGAAAGAAGATAAATAATATGATAAATACTAAAAATTTAAATAAAACAAAAAATATGGCAATAACACCTGATGAACGTAAAACCAAGGTAAATGCATTAAGAGAAGAGCATGAAGATTACTTCCAAACCAATGGGATAATCAATGCATTATACATTCCTAAGATGGCTTACAGGCCAACTGGCAAAGATGAATTATATGTTAGTTTCTTCCCAAGTGAATTTGAGAAGAATGAAGACATCTATACTGAATTTGTAAGTATAAATTATGATACAGAGGATCCAAAAAGAACTCTATATCTTCATAAACACAATCCTCATTGGAAGGAAGAGTATGAATTAATTGAATCAAGTACTGGATTTATTAGACACATAATCCCGGTTAATGAATTAAAGATCATAAATGATGTAACAAATAGAGGTAAACTTATCCATGACTTTGCTAATCCAGATCTACCAGATCCTGATAAGAAAGAAGTACCAGGTTTAGTTGAAGCTTTAGTTGAAATTAATAAGACACTTAAATCAATTCAATTAACATTAAATAGTATCCTTAATAAATAAATAAATATGGCACAAAGTGTATTAATCATTGCTGACTCAGGTACAGGCAAATCAACATCAATCAGACATCTAAATCCTGATGAAACTTTTGTAATCAACATTGCAAATAAACCACTACCTTTTAAAGGTTGGAAAGGAATGTATACTGCAATTTCAAAAGACAATCCAAAAGGTAATTTAGCATCATCATCTTCTGCAGCAGGAGTTATTAAAGCTATTTTACATGTTAATGAAAAAATGCCGCACATCAAAACATTAGTTGTAGATGATTGGCAGTATATGAGTTCTTTTGAATATTTTGATAGAGCTAATGAAAAAGGTTATGAAAAATTTACACAAATTGCAGCAAACTTAGCTCAAGTAGCTAAACTACCTAAAGATTTGAGAGATGATCTAACTGTATTCTTTTTGACACACTCAGAAGATTCAACTGATATTAATGGGAATAGAAAAATTAAGGCAAAAACAATTGGTAAAATGATTGATAATGCATTAACTTTGGAAGGTCTATTTTCCATTGTCTTATTTGGTAAAGTAAGTAAAAATGATGATGGTGAACTTATCTATGGTTTTGATACACAAAACAATGGAGAGAACACATGTAAATCACCCCAAGGAATGTTTGAGGACATCTTTATCCCAAACAATTTGCAATTTGTAAAAGATTGCATCAAAAAATATGAAGAATAATAAATAAAAATCAATTAATTAAAAAAAAACTATGTTAAGTACTAAAGGAATGTCAGCCGCTTCAGGCAAAGAAAAACCAGTAATTGGGACGGGAAACCACAAAGTAAAAATCAATTCAATTAGTTTTGATAAAACCCCTTATGATGAAAATTCATACAACATTATGTTGCATGTAGAATCAGAGCCAGTAACGGGAGATTTTCAAGGATTTTTGAAAGATATGAATAATCCTAATGGACCGCGTTATAAAGGTCAAGTGGGTAGAGTAAGATATTCACCATATCCATATAAAGACACTGTATTACCCAACGGTAAAGAAATCAGCAGAGATACAGAAGTACAAAGAGCAATGATATTTTTAGCTGAAGCTTTAGATAAAAGAACAGAATTAGATAATATTGAAGCTAATACAATTGAAGATTTCATGGCAAAGTGTAATACATTACTATCTGGCCCTGAATATGTAAATGTTTGCCTTGGTGCCCGTGAATGGGAAAATGCTGAGGGATATGTGAATAATGATCTTTACTTACCTAAAATTAGTAAAGACGGTGTTTCTATAGAAGCATTGAATGTTGAAAATTCTAAGTTGTTAATTTTTGACAGCAATAATGTTAATCATTTGAGAAAAGTAGAGAAAAAAAATTCACCTACAACAGATAAATTTGAACCTAGTTCAGCTGCTTCTGGTGATGATTTTGATTTATAATAACTAACATAACTGTGGGGCTGGCTGTAATATGCCAGTCCCATTTTTATTTATATTCTCAATATGTTTAACACAAAAAATTTAGTATTAGAAGAAACAGATGTTCCAAGCTATTGGGTGTTTCAATATTATTTAAACTTATCAAAACCCCTAACGGGTCAGGATGTGAAGATTAAATCAATCTTTAACCCTAATGACAAAACTCCTAGCTTTTGTGTATACGTAGATAAATCTATAGGTATGTATAAGTTTAAGGATTTTTCAACTGGTAAAAACGGTAACAAAATAGACTTAGTTAAACTTATGTTTGATTTGGAATATAGAGATGCCGTTAGAAAAATAGTAGAAGATTACAACTCTTATGTTAAAACAACTGATTTTGAACAAGTATCTTTTAAAGTTCAGGCAAAATGGGAAATTGATTTTGTCAATACAAGACAATGGACTGAAAATGATGGTAGATATTGGTTAAATTTTAGAATAGGGTCTAACCTATTAAAAGAATATAATGTAAAACCTATTGAGTATTACAATTTAATTAAACAAGAAGAAGGTGAAGTTAGAAAATTAAAAATTGAAGGACATTCTATTTATGGATATTTTGATAAAAATGATGAGTTGTATAAAATATATCAACCATTAAGTAAACACAAATTCCACAAAGTAAAATCATACCTTCAAGGATTTGATCAATTAACTTACACTCAACCTTATTTAGTAATTTGTTCATCATTGAAAGATGTCTTATGTCTTAAAAGTATTGGTTATAACATTGAAGTATTAGCACCAGACAGTGAAAATACAATAATTAAGCCCCATGTTATTGAGCACTTAAAAAAGAAGTATAAAAAAATAATCACATTCTTTGACAATGATACTGCAGGTAGTTTAGCAATTGATAAGTATAAGACCTTATATAATCTAGATGGCTTTGCATTACCTTTGTCTAAAGATATTAGTGATTCTATGCGTGAACATGGTTTTGATATTGTACATCAAACATTAAAGCCTTTACTTAAAGAAATTTTAAACAGATAAAAAAATGAAATGGTTCATACCGGGCTCAGTCCCAAGTAGTAAAAATGGTAGAAGATGGACCGGCAAGTATTTTATAGCAAGTAAAACTGTTGTAAATTATAGAAAAATAGCTAAAGATTATTATGCGCAGTATGCAGAAGAGTTTAAAGCTGAGTTGGCCAAACATCAACAACCCGTAAGTATTCAATTTACATTTATCAGAGGCAGTAAACACAAGTTTGATTATATTAATCCCGCGCAGACAGTGCAAGATGATATGGTTACATTTGGTTGGATTGAAGATGATAATGCTGATTGTATATTACCTGTATTTGTAGAATACAAATATGATAAACTTAACCCTGGAGTAATTATAGAAATTTTACCAGATGGCAAGAATAACAGCTAAAGAGTTTTTCTCATTACGTGAGATGTTTATGGGTCTAGATGAAGACTTTGAATTAGCTTTAGAAAACTACAAAAATTTAAATTTTAATGACAAACCTGTTTTAGACTTATTATTTACTAAATCAATGTTGTTTGATAAAAGAAAACGTTTTGTAAAAGCTATTGATAAAAGTTATACATCTGAAGAATTGATTGGTAAAAACATTAACTCTGTAGTAAAACAGTTTGGAGACTATGTTATTTACAAAAAAATATTATTAAAAATATTAGTTCCAGAAAAATGATAAATATACAAGATGGTGTTGCAAGAACCACCAAAACTTTAATTTTAGATGAGCCCTTTTATGGGCTTTTTTTAATTGGTATAAATAAACAATTCAGTGACCGTATACCTACAGCAGGTGTAAGTAAACATGGAATTGGAATGCAGTTAACAATTAACCCTAATTTCTTCACTGAGCTAAGTGAATTACATAGAGTTGGATTGATTAAGCATGAATTATTACACATAGCATTTGGACATTTATTAATGAGAGATCTTTATCCTGATCACAAGTTATTTAACATAGCTGCAGATCTAGAGATTAATCAATATATTAGTTCAAACATGTTACCAGACGGTGGATTATTACTAAGTAGTTTTCCTGAATTAAATCTTCCTATAAAAGCAGGAACAAAAGTCTATTACAATTTATTAGAACAAGCCAAAGAAGATGGAACATCTCCTTCATTAGATTCATTAATGGATCAAATGGATGGTGAATCAGAGTATTGCCATTCTACATGGGAGGAGTTTGATGATTTATCTGAAGCTGATAAAAAACTTGTTCAAAAACAAATAGACCATCAGTTAAAAGAAGCTGCTGAACAAACTCAAAAAAAACAAGGAAATGTTCCCGGTGAGTTAAGTGAATTGATTGCAAAGTTATTTCACATTGAGCCAGCTAAATTTGATTGGAAAGCTTACTTGAGAAGATTTGTTGGAAACTCATCTGTAGTATACACTAAAAAGCTGAGACGTAAATACAATAAAAGATATGCTGAAAACCCAGGATTGAAGATTAAATTTAAAAATCACATCCTTGTTGGTATTGATACATCTGGATCTGTAAATACTAAAGAGCTTAAAGAGTTTTATAATGAGTTATGTCACATGAGTAAAACAGGACACAAAATTACTGTTGCGCAGTGTGATACATCACTTAGAACTGTAGAAGAGTTTAATCCAAAAAAAGATTGGGCCATACACGGTAGAGGTGGAACAAGTTTCCAACCTGTAATTGACCACTATAATGAAAAAAAGTGTTATACAGCACTTATATACTTGACAGATGGTGAGGCTTATACTCCATCAGGTTGTCCAAACAATGCCTTATGGGTATTGAGTAGTATATCCACTATGAATGATGAACTTCCTGGTAAGGTTATTAAACTAAACTAATTATGGGAAGATATTATAATGGAGATATTGAAGGCAAGTTTGTCTTTGGTTCTCAAAGTAGTGCTGCTGCAGATAGATTTGGTGTAACAGGACAAACACCAGGTTACTTAGAGTATTATTATGATGAAACTAATTTGGATGACCTGGAAACAGAACTTAAGGAAATAGAAAATTCATTTAAAGAATATAAAATTCCTTTATTAGCTTATTATGATTTATTTGGTGTAAATGATGATGTTGAAATAACATTTGAAGAATATATCAAAAAAGGTAATCTTAAAGCTATGGATAATAAAAAACAAAGTGATTTTAATGACTATAGAATAGGTAGAAAAATTCTTGATTGTATCAAGGAATATGGAGAATGTAGTTTTACCGCTGAATGTTGTCCAGATCCTAAGAATTATAAATAAAAAAACAATTAAAAAAAATGGCACAAGTAAATTTAAATGTAACTGAGTTAAAAGGATTTGTAAATCACATAATTACAAACAACAGATTTTTGCAAGAACAAGGTAAGAATTCTGTATCAGTAGAGGTAGTTGGTGAGTCAGGTATTGGTAAAACATCTACCATTGTTGAACTGGCAAAGGAAAATGATTTAAACTTTGTAAAGTTAAACCTAGCACAGATAGAAGAGTTGGGTGATCTAGTGGGTTTTCCTGTTAGACAATTCCAAATGTATAAAGAGACAAGAGTTTCAGAACCAAAAATAGATGATTTATCCTATACTGCAGCACAAAGAACAGCTGCATCATCAGACATTGCTAAAATACAAGCACCAGTGACTAAAAAAGTTGGTTTATGGGTTGATGAACTTGCTGTACAAGAGTATCTAAAAAATGGATACAAAATGACAGGTAAGAACAGGATGTCTTATTGTCCACCGGAGTGGATTGCTGATAAAAAAGAAGGTGGTATACTTCTTTTAGACGATTGGAACCGCGCAGATACCCGCTTCATCCAGGCAGTAATGGAGTTAATAGATAGACAAACCTATATCTCTTGGACTTTACCAAAAGATTGGCATATTATATTAACAGCAAACCCAGATAATGGTGAGTATATGGTAAATTCAGTAGATGCTGCACAAAAGACCAGATATGTTACAGCAAACCTTAAGTTTGATGTTAATGTATGGGCGCAATGGGCAGAAGAAGCAGGTATTGACTCAAGATGTATCAACTTCTTGTTGTTACACCCGGAGTTAGTTACACTAGAAACAAATGCAAGATCTATCACAACATTTTTCAATGCTATATCTAGTTTTGATAATTTTGAAGATAACTTATCATTAATCCAAATGATTGGTGAAGGTTCTGTAGGAGATGCTTTTGCTTCTATGTTTACTACATTTATTAATAATAAACTGGACAAACTGGTAACACCTAAAGATTTGTTAACTCATGATAATGAATCATATATCTTAGGTGAGCTAAGAGGTTGTATTGGTAAAGATGATACATACCGCGCAGACATTGCTGCTACATTAGCAACAAGGTTAGCTAACTACTCAGTTGTTTACAGTAAAGAAAACACTGTAAACCAAAAACTTACTGATAGATTAATTGCACTTTGTACTAAAGACTATTTTACTAGTGATCTTAAGTATTTAATTGTACGTACAATCTTTAGTGGTAACAAACAGAAGTTTAACAAAATGATGATGAATCCTGATATCATCAAAATGACAATGAAATAAAATGGCAAGTAAATCAGTTTATCAATCATATGATACTGGTGCTTTGAATCATTTTGGATTAGATAGTGCCCCATATTATGGGGTGCTGTCATCCAATCTGGTAGAAGAAGTATTAGTCACTCAAGATGAAACAACATTTGAACAAATAAAAAATATATTAACGGACAGTACTGAAGATAGTACAACTTTTAAAACTAAAAAGAAAGCTTTTGTTTTGCCCAAGTGTAGTATTTCATTAGACAGAATTAAATATGCTTTAAAAGAACACGGTATAACTGTAACCAATGATTATAAGTTAGCTGATTTAATTATTACCCATGATGATATCTATGAAAGATTTGAAAGTGGAGAAAATATTAAGTCAACTATATTAATGTCTAAGTTATGGAACTATCAAACTCTTGAAGAAACAAATGGTGAAGTCTTAGCTGTAGATGCTTATGCGGGAGATGTAATTTATGATGGTAATTTAGCTAGCAAAGTAAGATATTATAATTGTACTACAGGTGACTCATTATATGATGAATGGATGATTACTGGTATGGCTGTTAATCTTGCTCATAAAATTGATGCAGGATTAGTTGGAACAATTGATGCAGATACAGTAATTTATGAATCAGCTAATAAACAAATTTTAGATGAAACATTATTAGAAGATCTGCAAAAGTATTTAAGATCTCCTAATGATGAAGATAGGGCCATAGCCGCAAAAGTTATTCCTACAATTAATTACTTACAAAATTATCATTTATTATGGCAGTTTGCTCAAAATGCAGAACATTATATGTATCACTTTAATAGAGACAAAGATGTACAGTATTGGTTAAAACAATCTAACTTCATTAGATTCTCTAGAAAGAGTGCGCATGATATGATTCTTTGGTTAGAAAAAAATGAAAAGCTTGATTCAGTTAGTTTTAAGTATTTAGAACCAACTGTAAGAAAAGAAATCTATATTACCAACAGAGACTTGTATGTATTTAAAGTGCAAGTAAAACCAGAATATTTAAAATATTTAAAATAAAATGAAAAAAAAACATTATATATTAGACATAACCGTTTCAGCTGAAAATTCAATCTGGTCAAACGGAAAGCAAAGATTGGGTATTGGATCTTTTACTTTAAAAGAAAATGGTTATTACTTTGGTAGATCTAAAAACTGGTATCCTGATGAAGATGAGCTTGATTTATTAGGTATAATTACTTCAGATAAAGCAATTGATTTGCAAGATAAAAAAATATACAGATATCCAAATTTAGAATTACCCAGACAAAAAGTAGATTTGCTTAAAACAAAATTTAATGTGAAAATCATTAGAGATGCTGAATTAGCAGATATCCACATTGTGTCAGATAAATTAATTACAAATTTGCTAACACTTGATTGGGGTAAATCATTGAAGTATGTTCAAATGTTTGAAATATTTAAAACTTTGAAAGAAAATGATGATTTAACTGAGACTGGTTTAGATAAATGCAGAGAAATTCTATCTACAGTAGAAGAAGATGCATATGTACGCATTCAAGTTGCTACAGATTTCAGGTCTACATCATCTATAGCAGATGATATTAATAATAAAATCTCAGATTTTGATCATGATGGTTCTAGAGATATGGTTGTCAGACATGATAATGTAGCTTTATATGATTACTTGTGTAATACAACAGCATTGATTGTAAAGGATGTTGAAATCAATAAGATTATATCAGAAGATTTAGCTGTAATAAGTGAAGATCAATTTGATCAGGTATCTAAAATGATTCAAAGTGAAGACAAAGACAATAGAACTTTAGCTGTAGAAATGTTGGCTAATTGTAATGTTGAAGAATCTTTTGACATAGTTAGTTATTTATTCTTTTGGTATTATGATTGGTTCAAAGACACCAGCAACTGGAATAGCATCAATCTAAAAACACTACGTAAAAGACTTGATAAGTTTTCTGGTAGTAAAGACAACAACCGTCAGTGGGCTTATGATAAGTATGTACAGTTATTAGAAGAAGAAAATAAATTAACAGATTTTATTGTTAAAAAAACAATTCAAAAGATGTATGATTCTGTAATTAAAAACACATTTGGTTGTAAAAACAATGTATTTTCAATAGACATTGATTCCATATACTTAGTAGACAAATATAAAAACTCAATAATAGAAAAAAAAGAATGTATAGAGATTTAATAAAAGAAGAAAAGTTTTATGTAAATAAAAACTTCAAGTTTAGTTATTCCTCATTGAATAAACTATTGTTTTCACCATCCTTGTTTTACAAGGATTATATTTTAGAAGACCGTGAGATTAAAACTGATAAGCATTTAGTTGAAGGTAAATTGATTCACTGCCTTTTATTTGAGGAAAATAAGCTTAATGATAAGTTTAACATTTTACCCGGTAAGCTTCCGGCAGATAGTAATATCAAAGTATTGAATGCATTGTATAACATCACAAGTAACCGTGAGTCAACTTTATTAAGTCAAGAACCTACATTTCAACAAGAAATATTACAGGTATTGATTGATCAAAACTTATACCAGTCACTTAAGTTAGATGACGCTAGGTTAGAGAAGATTCAAAATGCAGACAATGAGTCTTATTGGGATTATTTAAAAAATAGTAGCAAAGATGCTGTTGATGGAGATACTCTAGCAAAATGCAGAGATCAAGCTGAGAACATTAAAAGCAATAAAGATGTAATGTCTTTGTTTGAAGATGTTCAAACTGATTTTGAGTTAGATCCCGTTGAAACACATACAGAGAAATACTTAACATCTGATTTATTAGACAAACCTTTTGGCCTTCATGGTTATTTGGATTACTACAAAATTAATCACTCTACAAAAGAAGTAACAATTTGTGATCTCAAGACAACAGGTAAAACTATTTCAGACTTCAAAGAAACCATTGATTTTTATAATTATTGGTTACAAGCAGCTATATATTGCAAATTAGTTTTTGCAAATTTGTCTGAAAATGAACAAGAGTATAATATTTTGTTTAAATTTGTTGTAGTAGATAAGTACAAACAAGTATATGTTTTTGATGTAACAGATGAAACATTGAACGGTTGGGCTAGTGCATTAGAAGATGTTATTGAAAGAGCTAGTTATCATTATACAAAAAAAAATTACTCATTACCTTATGATTTCCTTTTGGGAAATGTTAAATTATAAGTATGAAGGGTGTATACACTGATTATTTTCAAAAAAGTAAAGTATTTCTTTATCCTTTGCTGAGGTTTAAATCCGGTTTATTATTTGTTCCCACGCAGACTTATGTCTGCTGGGAGCATTTAATTACAAAAGATGAAAATAAGTTTTTGTGTGAGTACAATGTAGGTATAAACGAAAAGTTTGAATTGTTTTGCAATTCATATCTTAAAAAGCACCCGTTGTTTTATGAATATGTACAGCTTGATGAAAATAAACATTTATTTATTTTTGACTTTAACCAATACAAATCAGATTTTAAAAGATTTCTTGATGGTAAGTATTCTAAGTTTAGTTTAGATACAAAAATCACAATTTTAGACTTTTTTGGAAATAAAGGTAACATTTCAGAATACATAAGTTTGTTTTTATCTCCTGATTCAGCACATGAACTTTATGCAAAGGCCCTAAATGTTTCATTAGAACAAATTGAAGATGTTTTTGAAGTTTGTAGTATCCCAGATTTAAAGAAAGAAACTCTTTACTTTAAAAAAAATGAACTATTTTGTAAAAAAATTAAAAATAGTTCTGTATCTTTGAAAAATTAAAATTAACAATATGTCACAAACAATTGGGCAAAACATGATGTTGGTAACATCTAGTTTTAGAAATGCCAAATCTTTTACCTTGATTCCAGTGAGCAATGACTCACCATATGTTGAAGCTATGTATGACCCAGCGTCAGGCATTTTAGCTGTTATTAGTAAAGTGATGAAACAATCTTATCACATGGTTGCAAAACTAGATGAAGATGGTCAACCAATGAGATTAAAGAATCCTAATCCTCAAACTGGTAAAACAGTTAAAGAAGAAAGAAGATTAGTTGATACCTTTTCTGAGTTCTATTTATCTGATGCTTTGGATATTGAACAATTCATTCATTTGTTTGCTATTAATGCTGCAACTTTTGATTATAAAGCATTTTTTGTTGAATTGAAAGAAACAAAAAAATCCAATATCATATTGCAAGCATAATTTAATAAGTCATTAATTTAAGAAAAAAGATGTATTAACTTATGTCTTTTTTTTTGCTTAAAAAATAAAACATGCTAGAAAAAGCAATAAATTATTTAAAAATGTATGAGTAAAAAACACTGGGTCCACGACTATGAAACCCTTCAAAATTGTTTTACAGGTGTATTTGAAGATTATAAGACCATGGAAACAAAAGTCTTTGTTATTCATGACCTGCAAAATGATTTAGATAAGTTTGTAAGTTTTTTAAATACAAATATAGCCAATAAAGAATGGCATATATCTTATAATGGTTTAGCTTTTGATGCTCAAATAACACATTTTATATTAGATAATCATAATGATTGGTTAGATTTTACGGGTTGTGAAATTGCAAGTATTATTTATAAATGTGCACAAAAAGCTATACAAAAAAGCAATAAAAAAGAATTTGCTGATTATCCTCAATGGAAAATGTCAATTGGTCAAATAGATATCTTTAAAATGCATCACTGGGATAACCCGGCCAAGCGTTCTAGTTTAAAATGGATCCAATATAGCATGGATTGGGATAACATTCTTGAAATGCCTATTCACCATGAATCAGCAATAACTACAAGAGAGGAAATTGATACAATATTAGAATACTGTATTAATGATGTAAGGTCAACTAAGGAAATATATAACAGATCAAAATCACAGATAGGATTAAGAAAAGAATTGACTAAAAGATATGGTATTAATTTATTTAGTGCATCTGAACCAAGAATCAGCAAAGAGCTGTTTGGATATTATTTATCTGAAAAACTAAATATTCCTAAAAAAGAATTAAAGAATATGAGGACCCATAGAGATATCATAAAAATCAAAGATATCATTCTACCTTATATCAACTTTAGTTCTGTTGAGTTTAGTACTTTACTACAAAGATTTAAGGCATTAGAAATAAATGGAAAGAATCTTAAAGGTAGTTTTAAGTACAGTTTGAACTATAAAGATGTTAAAACTGACTTTGGTTTAGGTGGTGTGCATGGTGCAAGAAAAAAAGGTGTTTATGAAAGCACTGAAGATATGATTATAATGTCTTCAGATGTTACCAGTTTTTATCCTAATCTTGCAATCAGAAATAAATGGTCTCCGGGACACTTTCCTGTTGATGCATTTTGTGATCAATATGAATGGTTCTTTGAAGAGCGTAAGAAGATCCCTAAGAGCAATCCAATGAACTATGTATACAAGATTATACTTAACTCTACTTTTGGTCTTAGCAATGATGAAAACAGCTTTTTTTATGATCCTGAGTTGTGTATGAAGATTACAATTAATGGCCAGTTAACTTTAATGATGCTTTATGAGCAAATCATGGAAAGAATTCCCGGTGCAGTAGCATTATTACATAATACAGATGGTGTTGAGACATTAATACCCAGAAAGTACTATGATGAGTATATGCTTATTTGTAAAGAATGGGAAGAAACTACCAATTTGTCTTTAGAACATGATCAATACCAAAAATTGGTACTTGGAGATGTAAACAATTACATTGGTATCAATGACTACAAAGAAGTTGACATTACTAAATGGAGAGCAATTAAACAATCTGATCCACATTATTTATTTAAAGTAGAAAATGATAAGTTTAGTTATGCTGCTGTAAAATTAAAAGGTAGATTTGATTTTCATAATCTGCAGTTGCATAAAAACAAATCAAAGTTGGTTATACCAAAAGCAATTTATCAGTATTTTGTACACAATGTTCTTCCTGAAGAATACTTGGAACAAAACAAAAATATACTTGATTATTGTATTGGTAGTAAGTCAAATGGAGATTGGAAATGTGTGGCCAGATCAATCAAGCAAGGTGCCTTTGTAGAAGATGAGCTTCAAAAAATTAATAGATATTATATATCTAAGACTGGAGTTAAGATTATAAAGGTAAACAGAGTTGATAAAAGAGAAATACAACTGGAGGCTGGTAAATGGATACAAGCAATCTTTAACAAAATGAAGATGGAACCCAAATGGGAAACATACAATATTGATAAAGGTTATTATATCCAGGCCATTGAGAATGAAATAAATAACATTCTAACTGTATCATCAAATCAATTGAGATTATTTTAAGATTATGAATAAAGCACTGGATAAAAAAATAGAAGATGTTATGACCAGCATATATACTGAATTGTATGCTGTGTCAGAACCATCTGTAAGTTGGAATTATTTACTTGAATCTGCTGAATTAAATGAGCAAGGTCAAAAAATTATCCCATATATGGAAATAAGAAAAAAATTAAAAGAAGGTTCTTCAGGTAGAAGTTTGTCTAAAGAATATAATATGAGTGAAGGAATGATTTCATTAATAAAAAATAATAAATACTGGATATGATACTAGGAATAAACGGAAAAATAGGCTCAGGTAAAGACACAGTTGGTAAAATTATTCAACATCTTACATCAGAATGGGAAGATGAAGAATTTCAAGACACAGACATGCTTGATGTAAGAAGTAATTGGGAAATCAAAAAGTTTGCGGGCAAACTAAAACAAATTGCTTCAATCCTTACAGGTATCCCTGTAGAAAACTTTGAAGACCAAGAATTTAAAAAACTTGACATGTCTCCTGAATGGGGTATGACATACAGAGAGTTTTTACAAAAGCTTGGTACAGAAGCAATGCGTGAAGGATTACATACAAATGTATGGGTGAATGCTTTGATGGCTGACTATATTACAGAATCATTTAGGTCTGATAAAAAAACTAACTGGATTATTACAGACGTGAGATTTCCTAATGAAATGGAAGCTATTGTAGAGAAAGGTGGAATTACTATTAGAGTGGTTAGACCCGGAACTGTAGTTGGAGAACATCCTAGTGAAACAAGTTTATATAGTGCAGAATTTGACTATACAATAGTAAATGATTCTACAATAGAAGAACTTGTAAAAAAAGTTAGAGACATTCTTGTACTAGAAAAACTGATATGAACTCATATAAATTAAATGGAATAGCCGGACATGCTTGTAGGGCAGCTATATGTGAATCTTTAAAAATCAGACATGTTGATATTTACGAAGCACTTTGGAGACCTTATCAATTAAAAGAAAAGAAAAAAAAACATGGATTATTTTGAATTAGAAGCCGTTGTAGAACAATGGGCCGCAGACAAAGGTATTTTAGAGAAAGCCACACCAATGGCTCAAGCACTAAAAACATTAGAAGAATGTACAGAATTATGTACAGCTATCAACAAAAATGATAGACCTGAGATTATTGATGCTATTGGGGACATTATGGTTACATTGATTATTCAAGCAAAAATGCAAGGATTAACCTTGGAGGAATGCCTTGAGTCAGCATACAATGTGATTAGTAAAAGAACTGGTAAAATGATTGATGGACAATTTGTAAAAAACAGTTAAATTGTTAAATGCATTAATATAAAAAATTATGAATATATTTAAAAGAACAAAAAAATACACAGAAAAAGATTTAATATCTTTTGGAAATCACTTACTATCTAATGATAGATATCACAGCTTTAAAAAGACTAAAAGTTCTATTCCTTTAAGAGAAAGATTATCTAAAGTACATCAGTCTGATATAACTAATTGGAAAGATTTATGAAAATAGTAACATATTTTTTGTTTATCTAAATATTCATTGTATATTTACACCTTAAAAGTTTAAAACATGGGTTATAACAAACCAAAAGAAACAACTAGGAATTACCTAGAAAACGCAGCCTTACCAAATTACGGTAAAAGTTATACAGTTATATCACACAAACAAGTGATAGATAACACAAAACAACTCCTGGAAGATAGTGGTTTTATTATCCAAAAGGAATTATATAGAGCAAATATGAATGCCAATGTAGCACAAGGCATATATCATATCTTACCAATCAACACTGTTGATCCTACTATTATGGAGGAAAAAGAGTTAGGGATGATGTTTGCCTGGACAAATTCTTATGATAAGAGCACACGTTTTCAATGCGCAATAGGTGCATATGTCACGGTTTGCTATAATGGTATGGTGGCCGGTGATATGATGAACTTTAAAAGAAAGCACACGGGTTCTGCTGATCATGATATTAGAATGCAAATTTCTAATCAGATCAAGAATGGTGAGAAGTATTACAAACGCATCCTTAATGATAGAGATGCAATGAGAAATACTAAATTATCATTACAAGAGCAAGCTGAGATTGCGGGAAGGCTTTACATTAATGAAGATGTTCTTGATGCATCACAAATGTCTTGTGTAAAAGCTGAGTTAAAAAAACCAACATATGATTATCAATGTGATCAGGAAAATGCTTGGACATTTTATAACCACGTTACACATGCATTGAAAAAAGCTCATCCAAGAGATTGGTTATCTGATAGTCAAAACTTTCATGATTTTATGACGGCTAAAGTTTTATCAAAAATGAACATTACAATGAATGATACATTAGATTTATCCAATTTTGATACAACTAAAGACGCAAGTTTAGATATTACCATGCAAGAATGGAATGAACATGCTGTTGAAATTGATGAAGATGTCACACCTTCAAGGTTAGTACAGGATGCTTATTTAATGAAAGATTAATTATGTTGATTTTGTTAGCGGCTATATTTGCATTTATATGCTTTTATTTGTGCATAACAAATGATCCTAATAATCATGGGTAAACCAACAGGGGGTGAGTAAAATCATCCCCTTTACCTTTTAAAAGATGAGTATAACAACAGAAGAAAAAGCAAAAGAAATTTTTATTAAACTGGGAGAGTCTGATGGAAAAAAACATATATTACAATGTTTATATCTAGTAGATTTAGATTTTAAACTATCTGAACACTGGAATGAAATTTTGAATGCTTTTTATATATTAACTAAAAAACAAAAATAAAACTATGAAAAAAACTACAATATATGTACCATTATATCAATCTAAGTTAACTATAATATTAGACAAAAACTTGTCATATATAGAAAAAAAATATGGGACAACATCTTTGTCTGATTATGGAGCAGTTACAATGCGGGTTCCCAATAAGTTTGGTGAGTATGTTATGGCTTTTGAATATACAGACGGGACAATAATAGCCCACGAAACAGTGCATTTAAAGAACCATATCTATGAAGACTGCGGTATGGAATTAGATAAAGTTAATGATGAACCTGAAGCATATTTAATGGGTTGGTTATTTAAAGAAATAGAAACATTTTTAAAAAAAAATAAACAATAAAACCCATTAAAAAATTGGGTATAATAACTATTATATTAGCCATTATACCCAATTATAAAATGCGTTATATAACAGACAAAATTAACTGATTTGTGCGTTATAATAGTCATCACTCCTTTACAGGAATGGGGGTTCCTACAGGATAAGGAGCACCAACTTTAGCTGCTGTAATTGATTTCATTCCTGACTTAACAGGAACTGCTTTACGTAATGGTACAGCTGCTTCATTTAAGGGCCCATAGCATCTAGCTAATACAATACCTGTTGAGGTTGTATCAAACACTACTGCAGGCATACAAAACATATTACTTTCACTTGTAGATGCTGAATCAGTATTTATTATAAATGATCTATTAGTTGGAGGTAACAATTCCCATTGTTTACTTTCTGGATTGAATTGAGGAACGCTATCATTAGAATCAAAATACCAAAACAAAGACCATACAGTACTATCTGTTCCATCAGGTGTATTGAAATTGTTTCTTACATTAAAATCACCCCAAGTTCCACCGCTACCATACATAGCTAAGTTAGAAATTGAAGGACCATCTAATACAGGACAAATAGCACAACCCTCATCATAGGTTACACCCTGAATAACAATCTTCTTACCTGTTGGCACTGCACCAGATGCGCCACAAAAAGCAAACTTACCTTTGTGTATTCTTAATACACCATTTTCTTTTGCATCAACATCATCTTGTTGTTTTGCGCAGCTAAATAACATTGTAACTGTAACTAGTAATAATAATAGTTTTTTCATAATTAGTATTATTTTGTTTTTTTGTATGTTCCTTTTTTCATTTGTAATTTTTTTAATGTAGTAGGAACATCTTTTTTAGAAATAATTTTTGATTTACTACTTGTAACTCTAAATCCGGTTTTATCACCATCTCCTTCTACAGTTTTTAGTTTATAATTATTTATTCCTTTAGAATAACCTGTAGTATCAATTGATTGTGTTTTATATTCAAAAGGTTCAAGTAAACCACCTGCAGTAGTTCTTTTTTTAGTTGTTTTAAATATACCCATTCCAGGTCTAGTACCTTTTATAGTTTCAACACCTTGTTGTGCTCTATCCATTGAACCAGATGGTACAAAACTAGGATTAGGTGCAACTTTACTTTTCATTTTGTTAGGATTTAACTCATCACTTGTTCTTGACTGAGTGCTTCCACCTATTTGATATTTTTTCATATTATTTATATATAAAGTGCAGCTAAAGTTACCGAAGTAGTTGCTGTACAAGTTATTGTTATTAATCCCATTGTATCATTAAAGGCACCTGTTTCAAATGGACCTAAAAATCCTGATTGACCTGCAGGTAATACTAAACTTGCAGTTTGCTTAATAAGTTTCCCTAATACAGGATCTATGAATATAGTAACTACTGGTACTACATTTGCAGTTATAGTAACACCACTTCCATTCTTAACATGAAAATATTGTATGCCTGTATTAACAAGTTTGTCTCCGCCAACTGATGCTGCAGAGTAAGTAGGAATTAATCCTGACTGTAAAATTTTTTGTGCTACTATAGTTGCCATAATTATTTTTTATGTGAACAATAACCACTTTTAAAAGCTGGTGATTGAACAGGTTCTTTTGCTCTAGTACTAGATCTTGGAATGTTTATTCCATCCTTTGCTTTTTTAATACTCCTTAATGCTTGAACTTGATTCTTTTTTTGTTGAATAGCTGCGGGTATAGAAGTTGGATTATAATATCCATTTGTTGTTTCTCTTTGGTATTTTGCTCCTTGTATAGGAAAAGAAATACCTGTTTTTGGATTTTTCATTTTATTTTCTTTTAGTTATTACTTTTTTAACTGTCCTTTTTCTAGGAGCTGACATAACACTTCCCCCATTAGCCAATGTTTGTAATCTTTTGGCTTCTATACTAGCTGCTTTTTTAACATCTCTCATTAAAGATGTATTATTTTTAATTTCTTCAGCTCTTTGTAAGGTGCTCAATGCAGATTGAATTTGCCATTTGCGTTCTTCTGCTTTACTTTCTTTATTTATCATAATTTTCATTTTTATTGGTTGTTATTTAAATTTTCTGAATTTTTTTTACCCCAAATTTTATCTATAGAAGCTAGTCCCAAACATCCAAATGCCAACATTGCAACTGCATTAATTAATACGGGAGACGGGTCTATTGTTTTTGGAGTAAATTGATTTACAATAAGTGTAAAAGACAAACAAAGACCTGATATAATACCAACAAATCTTTTTGATGAAGGAACACCCCTTTCATCTTCAAGTAAACCTTTAATCCAATTTGTTTTTTTCTTATTTTCCATAATTATGGTATTAAAGTACTTTGAATACCACCACTATTGCTTACAGTTACTTCCCATAAACTACCATCAGGTGCGGTTAATACAACTTTTGATGCATGATTTAATGTAACTTCTGTTCCGGATTCACTTATTGATACACCCGTACCCATTAATGATTTAAAGTTAAGTGTCTCACCAGTTTTACTAGCATACAAACCCGTACCTGTACCCAAGTTACTTGCTAAATTAGGTTCACCAGTACTTGTAAACTCAACATAGTTATTATCAATTGATTCATTAATAGTTAAGTTTGTACTTAATGACTTCAAAGATCTGAAATAATTTGTACAAACATTAGTTATTGGATCAATAATTTGTTCTTTAAATACTTGACCCGTTCCTGCTGCCGGTGTAGTTGGAGAATTTTCATTATCACAAAATGCTGGAGCAATCTTAAGATCTTTAATTTTAATTAATTTGACTGATTTATAAGGTATTGGTGAAGCAACACCAGTCATATCAGGTTGCTCATTTACACCAAGCACAATAACATCATCCGGGTTTGCGGCTTTAGTAAAAACCCCGCGTCTGATTAAACTTAGTATGTCAGTTAAAATATTCATAGTTATTATTTTTTAGATGAACCAGAATAAACCCAACCACCCATTTTATATGCTTGTTTTTTTGTTGAACCATCAGCATTAGACACATATCTCACAGCATTACCACCCTGTCTCATTTTTTTAATCATAGACCCCAGCATAGCATCATTTATTTCTCCTCCTTTTTTGCATAAAAGTTTTACTTTTTGTTTAGAAATTTTACTTTGTTGTAAACCTTGAGTTTTCATAGTTTTTTTCAATAATTTAAAGTAAGTGTAATAAAAAATAAATATACCCTTATTGTTTTATAATTATATTCTTCATTTATATCCATATAGTCCCAACCAAAAGCAAGCCTATTGTGAGGCCAATGAAACGCTATTTCTAATTCCCAATTATTCATTTTCCTTGCCCTTTATATGATTTTTTATAATTTTTTGATGTTTTTGACTTAGACATTTTTGCTTTAGAGTGTACACCCGGTCTACTTACTTTTTTAGTAGGTTTGAAATTTGTTAGTTGTGTTTTTGCTGCCATTAGTTTAAAATAATTTATATTCTACAAGTACTCCATATCGGTTATTAATATTTGGTATCCCTATATACTGAACACCAAAATTTACTTTTTTATATTCTAAAAGTAACCGTCCCGTAAACATGGGTATATTAAATGTAAAATTAGAACTTTGAATACCCGTATAACCATGAAATTGTGGTTTAGGCTTTATGTTTCTATATTCATTTAAAACACTCATATAATTTTTTTGTTCTTTAATAATAGCATCTTTTATTGTTATGGTATTTTCTAATTTTACAACTATTTTTTCAAAATTAGCAATTCTTTTATCTTGCTCTTTTGAAGTAATTTTTAAAAAGTCATATTTAACTAAATCAGTTACTACTGCTCTAGCTTGTCTTTCAGAAAGAATAACAACAGAATCTTTACTTTGGGTAATGTTCTGTGAAATAGCTTTGAAGACCACTAATAGGAAGGGAATCAATAATGCGTATTTTTTCATATTCTTTTTGTTTGATTATTTTAATTTTAGTTATTATAAGAGTATCAATAGTTTTTAAACTATCAACACTTTTTAATTCAGCACTTGCTTTTTTTTCTAAATCTTTAATTTTAGCTTCTAAAACATATGCCTTATTAAGCATTTCATTTTTTTTATGTTGATATGTAAACAAAGATATCAGCCAAATTATAATTAATATACTACCCAGCCATTGTTCTTTAAAAAACTTATATGATTTACATAAATCAACCATAATTATTTTTGTGATTTTACTTTAGCTTTTGGTTTGTAATATTTTTTTTTAGGTTTGCTAGGGATACCTTTAACAGCATCAACAACATCCTTGAGTTCTTCTTTTATTAATTGTTTCCTGTATTGAATTTCTTCTACAACTTCAATTGTTTTTTCATCAATCTCAGTTTTTGACCAGATCCAGTTCCATCCTTTCTCTAATGAGAAAGTCCATATTACATATAATACTTTTTTAAACATATTTTTACATTTTAGTTAATGATACTTACTAATAATATACACATTATAATTTGTATAGGCAAATATATAAAATTACCTTAAACATTCTTAAGTCTCTGATTCTCTTTCTCTAAGTACTCAACTTTAACGTGCAGCATGCTTACTTCTTTAGTAAGTGAGAGTATTTGATTTCTCATTAAGTCTTTTTCAATTGCACTATCAGTTAGTAATTGCTCAAGCCTTTTAACTCTATCTCTTAAATCATCTCTATACATATTTTGATCAGTTCTATCTTCACGTTCTAAATCAGTTCTTAACTTTATTTTTTTTTCATAAAATTTCCATGCTCCCGCAGAAAATAAAACAGTCATCATTGTGACTACTACTGTTGTTAAATTATCATATGATGTCATTGCTTCTTTTTTTTTGTTTTCTATAATATTTTGATGTCATTGATGTTAAGTTTAAAAAAGATATAATTAATGGTAAAAACCATAACCAATGAGAAGGATTGACCATTGTATCCCTAAATACAAACGCTAATAGTACAAAAATTGAAAATATAAATGAGGCGTAAGATAAAGTTTTTCTTACTTTAATTGGATGAGAGCAAGTTGCTTTGACCATAGCTAGACCCAATAAGATACTTGGGATTATGATAAATAAGTTACAAGAGAACTCAAAGCACCATATAACTGGTAGTATGATAAGCCAAATTATACCAATGAGAATTTCCATTGGTTCAGTATCATAGTAACTGAAAATATTAACTAATCTCTTTTTCATTATACATATATATATCTTATATTTGCCAAAGGTATTTTCCTGACTATATATAATATACAAAAATAATTTTACAAATTAACTTTTTAAACCAAAAAATTCATTATGAATAAAATTAACCCTTTAATCTTTAGAAACAGATTTAATATAGAGTTTCTACCAACAGAACCAATACTTGGTCTTAAACTTATTAATTGCCGAGTATTATGTGAAGATGATATTTACCGTCTTGTTTCAGGTATAGAAATAGGCTTTATTTTCTTTACATTTAGTTATGCAAATATGCATAATAATAGCTAAAAATTTAGTAAATTATATATACTCAAGTTCACTTAAGAACTTTAAAATTCAAAAAATTATTATGAACAAAAACATCTTTTTACCACGGGTAAATATTTTACCCTATGAATACCCATCTTTATTAGCATACAAAGATGCAATCAGACATTCTTATTGGATAGACACAGAATTTAATTTTACTGAAGATATTCAAGATTATAAAATCACAATAAGCAGTAAAGAAAGATCTGTAATTAAAAAAACAATGTTGTCAATTGCTCAAATTGAAGTCAATGTTAAAACCTTTTGGGCAGACATGTACAAAAGAATGCCAATCACTGAAATAGGTGATGTAGGTATGACATTTGCAGAATCAGAAGTAAGACACAAAGATGCATATGCAAGACTCTTAAGAATATTAGGTTTAGAGAAAGAGTTTGAAACTGTTATTAATGTGCCGGCCATTGCAGGTAGAATTCAATATTTAAAAAAGTATCTAGATGGAACCCGTAGCAAAGACAATAAAATGTATACTAAATCTGTATTATTATTTTCATTGTTTATTGAGCATGTCAGCTTATTTAGTCAGTTTCTTATTATGATGTCTTTTAACAAAGAGAAAAACTTATTTAAAGGTATTTCAAATGTGGTTGAAGCAACTTCAAAAGAAGAAGAGATCCATGGAAACTTTGGTGCTGAAATAATCAACATTATTAAAAAAGAAAATCCTGAATGGTTTGACAAAGAATTTGAAGATATTATTTATTCAGCTTGTATGAAAGCATATAATGCTGAGTGTGACATATTAAATTGGATTTTTGAGAAGGGTGAGTTAGAGTTTTTATCTAAAGCCACCATTGAGAATTTTATTAAAAACAGGTTTAACAATTCCCTTGAAAAAATAGGAATGAAAACCATATTCAATGTTGATGCTGAATTATTAGCTACAACAAAATGGTTTGATGTGGAAATTCTTTCAACTAAAGAAGGAGACTTCTTTTACAAAAAACAAATAGATTACAACAAAAAATCAAAAGCTATAACAGCTGATGACTTATTTTAAAACAAAAAAATATCAAAATGAAAATATGGCATATAAGTGATGCACAATTCTCAAATGGTTCTGTGGTTACTGATGGTAAGTTTGGTAAATTGAGCAGTAATGGAAATGTATTTGAAATTATATAAATAAATTAAATTAAAGAATGGAAAGAAAAAAGTATTATTGGCTTAATGAAGATAGCCGTACATTTTTATCAAGGGGTTATATTAATGAAACCCCTGAACAACGTATACATGATATTGCAGTAATAGCTGAGAAATATCTAAATATTCAAGGCTTTGCTAAAAAGTTTGAAGATTATATGGCCAGAGGTTTTTATAGTTTGTCCACCCCGGTGTGGATTAACTTTGGTAAACAAAAAGGTCTACCTATTAGTTGCTATGGTTCTAATGTAGATGACAATCTTGATAGTATATTAAATGCAGGCCGTGAAATTGGAATGATGTCTAAGTATGGGGGAGGAACTTCTGTATACTTAGGAAATATTAGATCAAGAGGTACAGCAATAACAACTGGCGGAACTGCAGATGGGCCCGTACATTATGCTAGAATTTATGATACAGTTGTTGATGTATGTAAACAATCAGAAGCAAGAAGAGGCGCATGTGCTGCATGGTTACCTGTTGAGCATTCAGATATACTTGAGTTCTTAGAAATAGGAGGAGAAGGAAATCCAATTCAAAATTTACAGTTTGGTATTACAGTTACTGATAAATGGATTGAAGAAATGAAAGCTGGTGATTCTGAAAAACGTAAAATATGGGCCAAGATACTTCAGAAAAGAAATGAGTTTGGTTTTCCATATATTATGTTTAAAGATAACACCAACAATAATTCTCCGTATAAGGAATTAGGACTTGACATTACGGCAAGTAATTTATGTTCAGAAATTCAGTTACCAACAGATTCATTTAATTCATTTGTATGTTGTTTAGGTAGTATTAATCTTTTGCACTGGAATGAAATTGTTGAAACAGATGCTATTGAAACTTATACTTTGTTTTTAAACGCGGTAATTGATGAGTTTATTAATAAATCTGTAGCAATGCCCGGAATGTCTAGGGCTCATAGTTTTGCAAAAGAACATAGAGCAATTGGGGTAGGCGTTCTTGGATGGCATTCATATTTACAATCTCAACTTATTGAGTTTGAATCAATGGAAGCTAAGTTTTTAAATTCACAAATTTTTAAAATACTTAAAGATAGAACTGAAGCTGCCTCAAGAGAACTATGTGAAATTGGTAATGTAAAGTCAATTAGACCGGGGTATGCTAATACCACATTAATTGCAATTGCTCCAACTAAAAGTAGTTCATTTATACATGGTCAGGTGAGTATGGGAATTGAGCCAATCAAATCTAATTACTTTATTAAAGATTTGGCTAAGTCTAAGACCATCTATAAGAATCCTTTCTTAGAATGTGAATTAGATAAATATGATATGAATAATGATAAAACCTGGGACAGTATTTTAAAGAAGGACGGATCAGTTCAACATTTAGATTTTCCTACTAAAGCAGTATTTAAATCATTTATTGAGATCAGCCCCAAAGAGATTATCATCCAAGCGGGTCAAAGACAAAAGTTTATTGATCAATCTCAGTCATTAAACATTATGATTCACCCGTCTGTACCGGCTAAAGATATTAATCAGTTATATTTATTTGCACATGAAACAGGAGTTAAAACTCTTTACTATCAGTTTAGTCAGAGTTCAGCACAAGCATTCTCAAGAAATATTCTTGAATGTGCAAGTTGTGAAGGATAAAAAATCAACCTGTAGGTTTATTTAATGTATGTTAAAGCCATCACTAAGCCCTTTTTTAAGGTTTAATGATGGCTTTTCCATTCATTATATACTTCTCCATATAATTATAGCAAAATTGCATATCGCAATATGTATTTGCATATAATTACTTAATGTAAAAGTCTTGTGCTTTAATCATATTATCCCATTTTTGAATTGAATATAAAATAGGAACAACATCAGCCCAGTTTTTATACACTTTTAATTTACCTTTATTTGGTTTAGTTTGATATACATAATCTTTATCAGCATAGAATGCATCTTTACCTTTATATAAATAACCTAATGGTGTCATATAAGTTAATGATAAAGCTTCACCTAATTCACCCAATGTTCTTGTAGTTGCAATTGGAGATTTAAATAATGCATACTGTTGTTTTAAACCTTCGGGTAATGGTGTAAATAATACCATTTCTTTATAAGTTCTATCACCCTGAAGTCTTACAAGATTTTTTAATCTTTTTGTTAATTCTTCATCATCATCATCAGCGGAAAGTATACCCGATAGTAATGAATTTAATACAAGAACACTCATCATAATGCCCAGTTCAGCTGTTGTTCTATAAAAACCGCTAAGTTTATCTTCAGCTCTTTGATCTAGATTTCCACCTTCACCTGTAAAGCCATAAGCTTCTTTAAAGCTTTCATGATACTTAGTAGGATTAATACTGAAATTACCACGGACAATCTCACCTTTAGCATGATTTAAAAATTTAAAGAAAGATCTATATCTACCTTCAATCCATCCTAAATTTTGATCAAAGTATTCTCTTCTAAATCTAGATCTAATTGCAGGTGCAACCCACTTATGAAATTGTGTTGCTAAGTTTCCAAGAGTGTGTCCTTGAATAACCATTCTATCATCTTTTGCATAGTTACCGTGGATCTGCTTATTGACTGATTTTATTTGATTTGTTAAATCATATCTAAATTGATCAGTATATGGTTGCTCACTTCCATTTTTATTTACAATAGTATCATACCCTGGAATTAATTCATTTTTATGTGTTTGTGCATTATATTGAAATGCATCATAAAAAGATAATGTTTCACCAGTACTACTATTTTTTATTGTAATATCCATAAGCATGGCTATACCAACTTTACTTTGTACATTATATTCAGCAGCATCTTGCATTACATAACCCCATTCTTTAAATCTTGACCAAATAGATTTGCTATCAAACTCAGAAGTATTTTCACGGATATCTGAAGCTTCATCCATCATTCTAAACATGTCTACAAATGCTTCATATTTATTATTAGGTTTATCTGCATCATAATCAGATTTTTTTAATCCTGTTTTTCCTAATGTAGCAATATCAGCAAGATCAACTACAGCTGCACTTGTTCTTGTTAATAATCCAGAAATAGCTTGAATATTATATTCTTTAGATGCTCTAGCACCATTTTTTTTACTGAAATATCTGGCACCTAACAATTCAATATTATTGTTAATCCTACCCATAACATAGTTATTAAGGTTACCAAATGGGTTAAATGCTACATAAGCTAATGAAGACACGCCTATAAGTTCATCAGCAATTTTATCAATCATACCTTTTGTTGCAAGTTCATTGTCATAGTAAATCATTGACATGTATTTCTTAGCTCTTCTCAAAGCATTAGAATCAGAACCTTTAATTGTTCCTGCTTTTTTAAATTTACTATCAACTTTAGTTCCTGTAATTATTGCAGGATCTGCTGGAGTATAAGTTCTATTTTCAATAACTTTTACCATTGCAGTAAGAGTATCTTCAATTTCACCCATTACCTCATAATGTTCAGCCATAGCACTAAACTTAAGTAAGGCAGAAGTCATATCTTTATTAAGCTCACCTAATGAGGGTTGAGCTCTAAGTTGCGCTGCTGTACCATTAAGCAAAGCTAATTTTTTCTTATAAGCTTCAGGATTAATCAATCCTTTTTTCTTTTTATCTTTTAATGCCGTTATTTCTGTTTCAACATTAGCAAGATCTTCATCAACTCTTACTTTACCCGTATAGAATATAGGAAGTGAATTTACAAAGTTACCTTGTTCATCAAGTAAAACATTTTTCTGTGTTGCTGTTTCTTGAGTAAAATTCTTAATAGATCTAACAGTACCAGCAAACATTTTTGATACAATGTTTGGTTTATCTTTTAGACTATCTAAAATATTATTTTTAACAATAGGAACGCGTCCTGCCATTTGATCTTTAATGCCTTGCGGTAGTTTATTTAATAATTCAGTTTGATATTTTACAAACATGTTATAGAAGTTTCTTTGAGCAATAGTTAATGCATCTGTTTTATTAGGATCCATCAATGCTTTATACTTTTCACTACGCATGTCTTGACCAGATCCTGATATTTCTCTTGCTACTCTATATTGAACTTTTGGAAAACGTGCACTTTTTTCTTTTTCAACTGCACCTGTTGGTTCACCATTAACTTTTATAGCGTGAGTATATTTACTAAAGTTATAATACCTAGCTTCATAAACTGCATAATCTTTATCTGATATTCTAGGCTTTCTATACCAAGTACCGTATTGTTTATTTTTAGAAGGCACCCAATATTCATACTTATTTCTAGCTTTTTTAAACTCATCAGTATATCTATGATATTCACCATCAATTAATCTTCCATCTGCATCTACCGATTCAGCTTTAAAAAACTTACTAAATGCGGCTTTCTTTTTAGCTAACTCAATATTGTATTTAATATCTTCTGGTTTTGCTTTATCTAGATTACTTACGTCTCTGTATTTAAATGGATTATTATCAATTCCATAAAGTTCCTTTCTTAATGATTCTTGCATAGAATAATATTGTTGACCAATCTTTCGGATATAGAACCCTGTAAATTGACCATCCTTATCATACTCCAACATAAAATCATAAAGACTTTGAAGATCTTTATTTCCTGAAAGTTTTAGTAATTGATTACCAGCATTTCTAATTGAAAATTCTCTTTCTTCTATTCTATCTAAAAGTTTTTGTTTTTGACTCTTATATATTTTATCCATTACCGCAAGTATGGTATCCTTTTGAGTAGCCATATCTTGAACATTTAATGCATCCATTGCAATATCTGGAGCTATAACTAAAAGATCATCTAGCATATCTTCTGTAAAACCACTACCCTTACCACCCCAATCATTAGTTGATCTAGTTCTGATAACTTCTTTTACATAATCTGTAATAGCATCATTTATCAAACCTTCTTTACCATTAGTACCTAAAAGTTTATTCTGCTCAAGTTGCATCTGAAGAACCAACGTTCTTTGTGTAGCATTAAGTTCTTTAGAATCTTTAATTGAATACAAAGCTTCAAATGTACTTAGGAATCTATTAAAGTTTAATGCATATGTAATATACTCAGGTTTATTTATATTGGTAGGATCTTCAACATATGCAGTAAATTTTTGCATTTCATTTAAAGAAGCCCTTAACAAATTAGTATAAGTTTGAGATCTTGCTATTGGACCAGTATTTATATTACTTGCAATATATGCTAGTGTGCTTGCAATATCATCACGGGTTTGTTGTTTGGTTTTGTCTCTGTAAACATTATTCTTAAGTTTATCTAATGCCTCATTTTGCTCTACTAAAGCAACACTATAGTTTTCTAGTGCATCAAAAATAGTATTATACTCTGGATACTGTTGAGCTTCTATTGTATCAGCAATTTTTCCCATTGCGTCAACATCTTGATCACCACGGTATATAGCATCTTCTGCATTACCAATTGCTCTGTCAAGACTTTCTTTTTCTGTATTATTTATTACAGGTGGAACAATCATATCAACATATAATAAATTTTGAGATGGGGGATGTTCAACAATACCATATAAACTGAATTTATTTAGTGAATGTTCAACAATACCATCTAATCTAAACTTATTATTAAATACTTGTTCTTTCCCTTTACCGGTTATATCTACTTGTATATGGAATGTTTTTGCACCACCATCACCTTCATAAACAGTATAGCCCATATTCTCAAACATGCGTCTATAAAGATTTACTTGAAGATTATGTTGACCTTCTGTTGATAGTTTATTAACTCCATGGATTTTTTTAAGATCACTACCAAGATAAATCTTTGGTGAACCATCTGAATTTAAAATAGGATTTCCTTTTGCATCTAATGCAGGTACATCTTCTTTTAACTCATATTCTTTTAATTCATATTTAGTACCTTGAGTTCTGCCTGGTATTTTATTTTTTACTGCGTCAACAAAAGTTCTATCATAAATAGAATTTTTACTTGTTTTTAAATCAACAATTCTGATTTTACCATTCTTATCAATAACAACTAAGTCAGCTGTACCAGCAAGTTTTGTTGCTTCATCAAACACAACTACTTGTGAAATACCAACAGCTCCTTGAGGAATTAACTGAAAAATCTGTTCTTCCAACGTGTCAAACATTCTTCCAGCTATATCTTTATCAAAAACTTTCATTTGAGGAAATACATCATCAAATGATTGTTTAGATATTACTGCATCTAATAAAGCATCTACGTCATTACCAATGGTTAAGTTAAGTTGAACATCTTCTTCATTGGCTAATTGACCTTTGATTGCTGTAGTAACTGACTTATAAATTTCACGGTTAGTAATGTCTACATATGTATGATCTTCTTTATTAAGAACTACAATTGTATTAGCAGAAGCAGTGTTACTTAAGTTTGCAGACAATGAATCTATCTCTTCTTTTGAACTAATAGCAACATGAAATAACCTTTTAATTATTTCTTTTTGGATACTGTTAGATTTATCTAATGCTTTGTCTACTATCTTTTGTTTTTCAGGAGATAGTGAATATCTTACTTTAGCATTAGCCCTACTCTCTAGTTTAAAGCTTATATCCTCTGTATTTAAAAGTTTAGCAATATCACTAAATGTAGCTTTATTATTAATGTCTTTTACAGATATAGGTTTACCTGTCATGTATTCATTTAAATTATTGATAACTTCCATAAACCAATCTAATGCTTCTTGGATCCTATCCAAAAATCTTTTAGTTGGAGCTTTTTCATACTCATTATTAAAATGTCTAGACAATGCTTGAGTTACTATTTCAAGATCTCTTTCTAGTTGACTAAACTTTCTATTATTATTATAAGCTTCAGTAATAGACTGAACCATTTCAGGAAAGTTTATTTTAGCTTCTGCTAATAAACCATTAAACAATTTAGGATTATCCATTTTAATTGCGTCAGTGAAAGGGTGAAGCATTTCTTCAATAGCAGTTTCATCTGTTACTCTTCCTTTAACTAAGTAAGCAACATTATCTACATAAAAAGAATTTACATCTTTAAAGTTGACTTTACTTTTTTGCCATTGAGGTATAGAATTATAAAGAGCTTGTGCATCTGCAACACTAAGCATTTTAACTTGTATCTGTGGAAACATTCTCTTCAAATGCATAACAACGGCTAGAGCTCTAGGAGTATCCCAAGATCTAGATGATTCCAATATATCTTTTGGAGTAAAAACATTTTGATCTACTGTTACCTTATATGTTTTGTTGGTCTTTAAAATTGAAACAGCATCTAAAGGAATATTATTAGCCTCTAGATATCTCTCTATTTTTGTTTTATTATCTTGAACAACTGCTGGATCAGCAACTCTTTCAGTATAGAAAACATTTGGGTTTGAAGCATTAATAAGATTTAAACCAAATTCAGTATGAATAAGTTTTTTCTCCCTTAAGTTATTTAATAAACTCTCGGCAAAGCTTTTTTGTTTTAGTGCAAAAACAACTTTATTATATTTAGCAAATTGTTGTGCTTCAACTACAGTTGGAAAAATATCTGTATTGTTTGCATCTTGCCAACTATTAATAATATTATTTGTTGCAATTTCACTTTTATAAACTTCTTGTAAAGCCTTGTATTCTGCTGTATTTTTATTAGGACATCTTGCCATAGCTTATTATAAATTACATTGTTTTATTTGTTCAATAAATTCTTCTTGATTTGCATATATACCACTGTTATACATATCTATAAGATCCTCCAAAGATAACACATTATTATTTAATCTCAAGTTTTCTTTAGCTTGAGTATTTTTTTGAATGTTAGCATCCCAGAAATTTTCAATTGCTGAATAATCACTTTCTACTTCAGCAACAAACTCCTCATACAATTCTCTTTCAAGATCACTCATTGAATCAAGTAAGGTTGTTGCCATATCAGTTTTAGTATACTCACTAGTTTGTTGTGTTGGTTGTTCTATTTCTGAAAAAATATTCTTAATATCTTCTGAAGTAAATTTAAAAAAGCTAGATTTTACATCCACATCTTTTAAAGTATTTGGGTTATAGTAAGATGCGTCTGTTATTTCTCCATCTCTGTCTATTACCATAGTGTAGTCTTTTCCTTTATAATTTAAATTTAAAGAATATATTCCATCATCAATTTTATCATAGACTTCATTTACTACTTTAACCTCACTAGTTTGTTCTGTTAGTTTAACACTAGTAGATGGTTGAGTAACAAACTCTTTAAACCCACCTATATCTTGTTTATTACCTAATATGTGAATTTGTTCTGGTTTAAATACAATATAATCTGGACTTGATGATAGCTTAAGTTTTTCTTCTCCTTTAGGATAATAATTATTTTCTCTTGAGTCAATTACTCCATCCCCATTTTTAGATAATTCTTTAGTAGCTTGTTCTAATTCTTCTAATGAATCATAATCGTTTGAATTAAAATCTATTGGATTCTTAACATCAATTATACTAAAAGTAATTTCTCCAAAAATTTTACCGTAGTTAAAGTCTTTAGTAAAATAGAATCCTTTACCAGCACCTAGTACTTTATGATTTTTTCCAATAAAAACTTCTACAAATATTTCAGTAGGCTTTTTAGTCTTACTACCATGATAAACAATATCTTTTGTTTGGCTATCAGGAAATATAGTATCAAGATATTGAGAGTATTGTTCTTGTGTACCTATACTAGCTAATTCAGGATTAGATTCAAATAGTTCTAATACTCCTTCTTTAACCCCACTAGCTTGTTGTGTTGGTTGACTAACACTAGTAGATGGTTGAGCAGGTTGTTTTGGTTCTGCATTAAGCATTGCTTCTAATGCACTAATGTTTGCAATGTTATTACCATTAATGTTTACACCAAACTCATTTGCTTCAATATTAGCAGTTTCATCATTTAAAGCTTCTAATTGAATCATTTCAGCAGCTGATAATGCATAGTTTTCTGTTGCATCATATTGTATACTATCTACATATGCATCTTGACCAGTTGTT
>Ga0307376_10000989_pt1 | contig 32474 bp, 30 predicted proteins | sample TR2MG_FD_202536 | JGI IMG/M metagenome (GOLD analysis project Ga0307376, IMG submission 202536) | Soil microbial communities from Risofladan, Vaasa, Finland - TR-2 | ecosystem: Environmental > Terrestrial > Soil > Coastal area > Acid sulfate soil | place: Finland: Risofladan, Vaasa | collected...
GTCCAGCCGCAGGCGGTGAGCGTCGCCCGCAAAGACAAGTTGAAAATCATACCCCTGGTCAACCTGGTATCCAACCAGGATGCCATCCTCACCAATGCCACAGCCCGTGCCAACGCGGTGAACAACCTGGTCCAGGCGGTCAAGAGCAATAACTGGGACGGTCTGAACATCGACTTTGAGTTCATTCCTACCGGGGCCAAAGACTTTTCCTACGACCGTCCGCTTTTGACCGCGTTCATCACGGACCTGCACGGCAAGCTCAAGGCTTTGGGCAAGGAAACCGACATGTCCGTGCTGCCGCACTACCAGGTTTCCGCCGATGTGTCCTCGATCTACGACTACAGCCACCTGGCTCCCTATCTGGACCACGTTACCCTCATGACCTACGACAAGAGCCAGGAAGGTTCGCTTCCCGGCCCGGTAGCACCGTTCTCGTGGGTGGAAAAGAACATTACCACGGCCATGAGTCAGGGTTTCAAGCCCGAGCAGATCTGTCTGGGCGTGGCCACGTACGGGTACAACTGGCCGGCTGGTCAGTCGGGCGGCTTCTCCCAACCGACGAAAGCCATAATGCAGAAGGCCGACAACCTCGGCGTGCAGGTAAAATGGAGCAGCGAGTTTCAGGAACCATTTTACTATTACACCGATTCCGAAGGGAACCAGCGGGAAGTATGGTTTGAAAACGAGGACACCCTGCTAACCAAGATCGACCTGGTCAAAAAATACCGGATCTACGGCATCTGTATCTGGCGGTTGGGGTTTGAGGATCCTTCCTTCTGGTCGGTGATCACTAAGAACATACCCAAGTAAGCGGGGGGCGGTCGCCGGGCGGTCCGCCCGGCGGCAGGCGACAGGCAATACCGGGGGGGATGGTCTTGAAGTGATACCCCTCAAGGATGACGTACCTTCTCTGCACCGGCCCTACGTAAACTACGCCATCATCGCCGTTAACCTGGTGGTTTTTGCGGCCATTGCCGGTCCCAGCCTGAACGGGACCATAGCCGCGTGGGGGGTTGTTCCGGCTTCGTTCCTCAACCTTCCGGTTACAGGGATGGCGCTCAAGTTGCTTACCGCGACCTTTATCCATGCCAGTTGGCTGCACGTACTGGGCAATATGCTGTTTTTGTGGATCTTCGGTGACAACATCGAGGATGCTATGGGACACGCCGGCTACCTGGTATTTTATTTCCTGACCGGGGCGATTGCCCTCTTTGCCTTTGTTTTCCTCAACCCCCAGTCCCAGATCCCTTTGGTCGGGGCCAGCGGGGCTATTTCCGGAGTCCTGGGCGCCTATTTTATGCTGTATCCCCGGGCTAAGGTATGGACCCTGCTGTTCCTGTTCTTTATCTTCGCCCCCGTGCGGTTGCCGGCCGTGCTGTTTCTGGGCGTCTGGTTCCTTCTGCAGGCTCTTAACGAAAGTCTGGTCTATACCGGGGGACAGGGCGGGGGAGTGGCCTTTGCCGCCCACATGGGGGGATTCGTGGCGGGCATGCTTTTAATGCCCCTTTTCGTCCGGCGGCGGCAGATAAAAGCGGTGTAAAAGTGAAGAAGGAACCGTGCGGTTCCTTCCCTTCCTCAGTTGTTGATCCGGGCGACCGCGTCGGCGGGACAGGCCCGGGAGCAGCGTCCGCAACGGGTACAATGTTCCACGTTGATGGCGTAATGGACGGTGTCGTCCACGTAGACCGCGTCATCGCGACATTCCAGTTCGCAGGCGGCGCAGGACATACAGGTGTCCGGATTGATGCGGAACATAAATTTGTATTTTTTCGGTTCGGCCATTGTCTAATCTCCCCTCCCGAAATGATGATATCTAAAGGTTTTTTTTCGCCGGACAGGGTCTAATTCCTGCCGGGCCGGGAAAATTAATCGGGATGGAATAAGAAAAGGGGGATGGCTTTGCGCCGCATCACGGCCCAGGTCAAAAAGGAAGAGGAAGGCTACCGGGCGTTATGGCGCCAGGGTCAGGCGGGGGATGCCAAGAAAAGGCAGCGGCTCTTCGGTAAGAATCGCCCCTCCACGTGAACAGGCCGTTCCTTAATCTACGAGAGACAAGGCTGAAGGAAAGAAATCCTTTAGCCTTTTTGCTGTTGGGGTCTTTTCCCTTACGGTGCCTGGCTAGTTAAGCAATTCCTTGAATAGGGCCTCGACGACCGGGAAAAAGAATGCCGTAATAAGTCAGCTCCAGGAAGGAAACCGTTCTCCGGCGGCAAATGTATTTACAAGGGGTTTGATCGGGGCGGAGTTACCGCTAACGGTCTGTATGGGGGAATTTCTGTGCGTATTCGTGAGCTATCGCCCAATCAAAAGTTTCAGGCTTACCTGGCTGTTCGCAATGTAATCCTGAAACAGGGGGCCGGTGGTCCCTTTCTGGACCTCCGGTTGTGGGACGGGGAATTCGAGGCGGTGGGCCGCGTGTGGGGTTTTGACGGGCAACCCCCGCGGTCCAATACGGTTTTGTGGGTCGAAGGCGTGGTTGGCTTGTACAATGGCCAGACCCAGCTGATTCTGTCCTCTTTCCGGCCGGCCGCGACGGGGGAGTACCCGGCCGGCAGCTTCGTGCCGCGCTGTCCCGTCGACGGGACAGCGTTGTGGGAACGGCTGCTGCAATTGGCCGGAGGAGTTACGGAGCCCCGTTTGGCCCGGCTCCTAGCCGTCGTTTTCGCCGACCCGGACCTGGCGGGGCGCTTCCGCCAGGCGCCCGGAGCCGTGCGTCACCATCACGCTTACCTGGGGGGGCTTTTGCACCATACGGTGGCGGTTGCCGAACGCGCCCTGGGTATGGCGACCGGCGACCATCTGGATACGGACCTGCTGGTCGCCGGTGCCCTTTTACATGACCTGGGCAAAGTGGACGAATACTCCTGGGACGGGGTGGTCCTGGGCATGACCGACAAGGGCAGGTTTGTTGGGCACATCGTCCTGGGGATGATAACGGTGAGTTGTCTGGCCGCTGCCATCCCGGGCCTGGACGGGGTGTTCCTGGACCGCCTGCTGCATATCCTGGCCAGCCACCACGGTAAGCAGGAATGGGGATCCCCGGTCGAACCATGCACACGGGAGGCGCTTTTGGTCCACCTGGCGGATCTGGCCGACGCCAGGATGTTCAAGATGGAGGAAGCGAGGCTTGCGGCTTTGCCCGGCGATAACTGGTCGCCGCCGGTGCCTGAATTGGGCCGGATTTGGGCCGGCGCATAGGAAGGGGTCGTGCGGGGCGGTCAGAATGGGGGTGGGATGTGGGCTCCTTCAAGTTGTTCGGATACGCTTTCGCGGCTTTGCTGGCGATAATGGCCGCGGGTATTCTCCTCTACATGCACCTGGAACACATTTCCTTTATGAACGCTCTCTGGATGGCCGTGCTAAGCGTGTCCACCGTTGGGTTCTGGGATAAGGGGCCGCTTACCACCGGCGGCAGGATAGTTACCATGGGGTTGATCGTGGCCGGGGTGGGCCTGTTCACCTTTCTTTTGAGTAACGTTTCAGCCGTTCTGGTCGAAGGAAAGTTGCGGGATTTTTGGGGGAGAAAAAGAATGGAGAATTCCATTGCCGCACTTCGCAACCACATCGTGCTTTGCGGTGCGGGCAGGGTGGGTAGCCAGGTGGTTACCCATCTCAAGCAGGGGAAAACCCCTTTCGTGGTCATTGAAAGCGATGAGAAACGCCTGGAGGAATTGCAAGCCGATGGTGGAATCCTATTTATTGCGGGAGATGCGACCGAGGACAAGATACTCATCCAGGCCGGGGTCAAGGAGGCCGCCGGCGTTATAACCACCCTGGCCGAGGACGCCGGAAACCTTTTTATCACGGTTTCCTGCCGTGATTTCAATCCCGACCTGCGGGTGGTGGCCCGGGCCAACCGCCCGGAATCGGTGGTGAAACTCAAGAGGGCGGGGGCCGACGTGGTGGTCTGTCCCTCCTCCATAGCGGGCAGCCGCATGGTGCTGGCGGCTACCAAGCCGGCCAGCGTGGCTTACGTCGAGTCATTGATGGAAGAACGGAGCATCAACCTGGAACTGGAGGAAATCTTCCTGACCGGCGAGCACCCGTTTATTAACCGGGAATTGCGCCATTCCGGCATCCGGGAGGACTACGGCACGCTGGTTTTGGCGATACGCCGCCAAGACGAGACCATTATCAACCCGGGGGCCACTGAAATTCTACGCAGCGGTGATGTACTTATTCTCTGCGGTCCACCGGACCGGCTGGCGCGGCTGGAAAAAGGCTGAGTCGAAGCAAATCCGTTTACCGTCATCTTAGCGAGGAGGTGTCTGGCGCGCCCCCACCCGCAGGGGAGTGGGCTTGGTGTGCCCTATATATTGATGAAGTTAGAGCCGGTTCGGACTAAACGCAATTTCGAGACCATTCTGGATCAGATCAAGGCCCTCATCCTGTCCGGTGAACTGGCTCCGGGTGACAAGCTCCTGACGGAACGGGAACTGGCGGAGAGGCTCGAAGTTAGCCGGACTTCGGTGCGGGAGGTCCTGTCGGCCCTGAATCTGGCCGGGATTTTGGAGATCAGGCCGGGCGAGGGCATCTACGTCAAACGGGTCGCCGAGGGGTCCGTCATCGAACCGCTATCCCTGATCATGCTCCTCGAGCGCGACGACGTGCGCCACATCCTGGAGGTGCGCAAGGCCCTGGAGGTGGAAGCGGCCGGTCTGGCGGCCGAACGGCATACCGGGGCGGATATGCCCAAAATGGAGGCGGCTCTCGCAGCCATGGAGGACGACGTGCAGAAAGGTAATACCGGGGAACAGGCCGACCTGCACTTCCACCTCGCCATCGCGGCGTCGTCCCACAATCCCCTGCTCATCAGGCTGATGTCCACTATTCACGACACCATGAACCAGACGCTGAAAACCACCCGCCAGCTGTGGATGTCTTCCACCGCCGGCACCCCGTTGCGCTTGTTCGAGGAGCACAAACTTATCTGCGGGGCTATCAAGGGGCGGGCCAAGCAAAAGGCCCGGGAGCTGATGTACCAGCACCTCTGGAAGGTGGAGATCGAGATGGAGAGGATTTCCGCCGCCGCGAAAAAGGGCTAGGCCTGCCCGCAGGGAGACTTATACCCCCCAACCTTCTTCCACCCGCTTAACGGCGTTTCATATTTTTCGAAAAAATTACTATTTTCTCTCTTCCCGAAGAAGGAATTTTCCCTCGGCCGGAGTATTACTATTTTTGGTAGGATGGTCAGACCAAAAAAGTCTAAGGGGGGATTCTCATGGCGGACAGGAAGATTCTCATGCTGGTGGGCGATTTCGTAGAAGACTACGAGGTCATGGTACCGTTCCAGTCCTTGCTCATGCTGGGTTACACGGTGCATGCCGTTTGTCCCGGCAAAAAGGCAGGCGAAAAGGTGCGCACTGCGATCCACGATTTTGAGGGTGACCAGACCTACACCGAAAAGCCGGGTCACAATTTTACCCTCTCTGCCGACTTTGACGACATCGACGCGGACGGCTATGCCGGGTTGGTCATCCCCGGCGGGCGGGCACCTGAATACCTGCGACTGAACGATAAGGTTCTGGCAATCGTCCGTTCCTTCTTTGCCGCCAACAAGCCCGTAGCGGCAATCTGCCATGGACCGCAGATCCTGGCCGCGGCCGGGGTTCTAAAGAACAGGTTGTGTACGGCCTATCCGGCTGTCGGGCCGGACTGCCTCTGCGCGGGAGCCAGGTGGGGCGAAGTCAACGATACCTTCTCTAATGCCTGGGTCGATGGCAACCTGGTTACCGCGGCCGCCTGGCCCGGACATCCGGAGTGGATCCGCAAGTTTGTGGAACTCCTGGGAGCCAGGATAGAGGTATAGGACAGGGTGTATGCCATGGCAGACGCTTGCCCTTAAAGCGCGGTCTGCCTTTCTTTTTTCCGGCATCGGGATAAACTGATCCCGCCCGCCGGGAGATTTAGGGCCAGATCCCCCAACGCTTGCCTCAGTTGGGCCGCGCTTTGAACTTTTCAGAAAACGGCGGTTTGACCGGTATATGGGCTATTGACTGGATCACCTTCTGGGGTGTCACCATGTATTTCACCCTGGTCCATACCGGCCTTTTGGAAACCTTTGAAAAGTGGAAGATAAATCAGGTCACCGCGGATGTTCGCGTGCAGGCTATCCTGCTGGCATGGGCCTTCGGCGCTCTCCTGGAGGGTCTGGTAGGGCTTCGGTTATCCGTGGGCTGTGATTGCGCCTATCCTAATCGGACAGGGCATCAAGGACCTGGATGCCATCAGGGTCACCGCCATCGCCAACAACGCTCCGGTTTCCTATGGCGCCCTGGGCGCGCCCATCATTACGCGGGCTGCCGTGACCGGCCTGCCGCTCCTGAAACTCTCCGGTTCGGTCGGCAACATCGTGGCCCTGCTGGCACTGGCGCCACCCTGGGTGCTCATCTACCTGGTGTCCGGCAAGAAGGGCTTTAAGGACGGCTGGCCCCTGGCCATCGTCGGCTCCCTGTCCTACATTCTTGGTCAGTGGCCGGTGGCCCACTACATGGGTCCGTGGCTGCTGGATATTACGGGCTCCATAGTTTCCTTCGTTTGCCTCCTCCTGCTTCTGAAGGTCTGGCGGCCCAAGACCTGCCTCGGCTACGGGGGCTGCGAGATAGACTCGGCCAACGCCCAAAAAACTCACACTTTCGCTTCCGGCGAGGTGTTCCAGGCCTGGGTCCCGTTCTTCGTCATGGTGATCGTGGTAGTTTTGGGCACCTACGTAGCATTTCCCTGGGTTCCAAAGCTGAACGCCGTAAGCCTGGTATTGTGGAAAGTAGGGGCCGTCTCTTCCATTACCCATAAGCCCCTGCTGGTAATGTTCAACTGGAACCTGTTCGCGGGTGGCACCTGGATCTTCATCTCCTGGCTGGTTGTAGTACTACTGTTCGCGGGTAAGGCTTTCCCGGTTCTGGGCGATGTCTTCAAGACGGTCTTTCGTCAGATGTGGGGCGCTTTTCTGGTGGGCTTCTTCATCTTTGGACTGGCCAATCTGTTTAATTTCTCCGGCATGGCCGCCTCGCTGGCCAACGGTTTCTCCAAGATAGGTCCGGCGTTCATAATCGTGGCACCGATTCTGGGCTTCATCGGGGTGGCTCTGTCCGGCAGCAACACCTCCACCAACGCCATGTTCGGTTTCATGCAGGCGTCGGTGGGCAAGCTCCTCGGCTTCCCCGTCCTGCTGCTGCCGTCCCTGAACTCGGTGGGCGCGGAAGTGGGCAAGCCAATCGCTCCGCAGACGGCCAGCGTGGGTGTAACCACGACCGGCTATACGCGGAAGGAAGGCGATGTCATCCGGCACAACTTTGGTTGGACCCTGATCGTGCTCGGCTATCTGATTATTGTCGGGTTGTTCTACTACTTCCTCGCCCCTGGTGCCATGAGACTGTAATCTCCTCCCCTGTAACGGTCGGTGCGAGTGCGGGTGCCCGTATGGAAACGGCGGATCCGCTCCCGCACCGATCCTTTTTCTTTTTTACTATGGAAAGGTAGTTTTTTCTAGGGGCTTGCGGTAGAATAGCCTTATTCGGACATCAAGTTTTGCGCACAACAGGAGATGATGACATGCGGGAGCAGAAGGTGCTCCATGAACTGCAAAAAGTGTTGGGAAAGGATAACGTAATATACAGGCCGGAGGACCTTTATCTGTATTCTTACGATGCCACCCCGGACGTACCGAGGGAAGTGCCCGCCGTGGCGGTAACCCCGGAGAGTACCGACCAGGTAGCGGCGGTGGTGAACATTTGCCGTCAACACCGGTTGCCTATTTTCCCCCGTGGTTCGGCCACCAATCTCAGCGGCGGAACGGTGCCGCAGGCCGGAGGCCTGGTGCTGCTCACCCTTAAGATGAACCGCATTCTGGAGCTCGATCCCGATAACCTGACTGCTACCGTACAGCCGGGGGTCATAATCCAGCACCTGAACGACGCGTCGGCCCCGCATGGCCTGATCTATCCGCCCGACCCGGGGACGGTGGCCGTGGCCACCATGGGCGGCAGCGTTTCCGAATGTTCCGGGGGCCTCCGGGGGCTTAAGTACGGGGTTACCAGGGATTACGTCACCGGGCTCCAGGTGGTCATGGCCGACGGATCGGTGGCGCGCTTCGGCGGCAAGACGGTCAAGAACGTCACCGGGTATGATATGGTACGGCTTTTTACAGGTTCCGAAGGCACTCTCGGCCTTATTACTGAAATCATCGTCCGTCTCGTTCCGGCCCCCGCGGACCGCAGGTCCATGCTGGCCTCGTTTACGGAACTGGCCGCTGCGGGAGAGGCGGTGGCCGCCATTATCCGGGCCAAGGTCATTCCCGCCACCATGGAAATATTGGACCACACGACCATCTCGGCGGTGGAGAATTATGCCCACGTCGGGTTGCCGCAGGAGGCGGCGGCGGTGCTGCTGGTGGAAGTGGACGGCCTGCCCGAGGTGGTGCGGCAGGATGCGGCGACGGTTGAGCGGTTGCTTAAGCAGTGCGGGGGTCAGGTGCGGCTCGCGGCGGACGACCGGGAGAGGGACGCCCTGTGGGCGGCCCGCCGGGCGGCCCTGCCGGCTTTGGCCAGGCTGCGGCCTACCACCGTCCTGGAGGATGCCACCGTACCGCGCAGCCGGATTGTGGATATGTTGGTCGCGATTGGGGAGATCGCCAAGCGCCACGATCTGCTGATCGGCACTTTCGGTCACGCCGGAGATGGTAATTTGCATCCTACCATTCTGACGGATGAAAGTAACGGTGCAGAGATGGCCAGGGTACACGAGGCTGTGCAGGAAATCTTCACCATAGCCCTGTCCATGGGCGGAACCCTGAGCGGGGAGCACGGTGTCGGACTGGCGAAAAAACGCTTTCTGCCGCAGGAATTGGGGGATGGCGGGGTGGCCGCCGTGAGAAGAATAAAGCAAGCGCTTGATCCGGAGAACATCTTCAATCCCGGCAAACTTGTTCCGGGGGAAGAATGATATGGCACTCTACGACGACCTGACAAATCAGGCAGCGGACGTACAGAAATGCATGCGGTGCGGCAGCTGCCAGGCTGTTTGCCCCGTTTATTCCGTAACCCATGCCGAGGCGGACGTGGCCCGGGGCAAGATCCAATTGAGCCGGGCCCTGCTGGAGGGCCGCCTGGAGCCTACGCCGCACCTGTCGGCCTTGTCGCAGCGTTGTTTGTTGTGCCTGGCCTGTATCGACGCCTGTCCCAGCGGAGTGGCCACCTGCACGGACATCATCGGTCTGCGGGCAGCAGCGGCTAGAGGGGGCGGGTTGCCCCTGGCCAAGAAGCTGCTCATGACCGGCTTCGCCCACAAGCCCATGCTGGAGAAAGGGCTGGGGTTGGCGCGAAGCCTCCAGCCCCTGGCTTTCAAACGCGGCGTTAGCGGGTACCAGCCGCGTTTTCCGCTCGGCCTGGATCTGCGGCGCATTTATCCGGCCATCCCATCCCGGACCTTTTTGTCTACTGCCGGCGAATACGTGAAGCAGCCGCGGGCCGAGTTGAAAGTGGCCTTCTTTGCGGGGTGTATGACCAACTATATCTACCCCGGGGTCGGCCCGGCGGTAGTCAAACTGTTGGCCGCCCGCCGGGCGGACGTCGTCATTCCCAAGGAGCAGCACTGTTGCGGCTTCCCCGTCCTGGCTCTGGGCGATCCTGCTACGGCCAGGGAAATGGCTGCTTCCCACGTCAAGCTTTTCGACGGCCTTGGTGCCGATTACCTGGTTACCGCCTGCGGCACTTGCGGGGAGTCGTTCCTTGAACACTACCCCGAACTTTTGCAGGACGATCCGGACCTCTATGCCAGGGCCAAGGCCCTGGCGGCCAAAGTGAGGGATATCAGTTCCCTTCTGGCCGAGTTGCCCGCTCCCGGTGAACTATTACCTTTGCCGTGGCGCGTCACGTACCATCAGCCCTGTCACCTGGGACGGGGGATGAGGGTGGGCGATACGCCGGCCGACCTGATCAGGGCCGTGCCGGAAATTGATTTCGTCCCGCTGGCCGACCCGGACAGGTGCTGCGGGGGGGCCGGTTCCTTCCAGTTGTTTTATCCCGGGCTATCCCGGGAGATAGCCGGTCCCAAGCTGAAGGACATCCGGGCGACCGGTGCCGCTGTGCTGGTTACCGGGTGCGGGGCCTGCCGCAACCAGTTGGAGGGGCTCCTCGGCGGGGAAGACTGGAATGGGAAGGTCATGCACACGGCCGAACTGCTGGCTATGGCAACCCCTTGACGAAAGGTGTTCAATTGACACGGCCCGGCTGAAGATATAAGATGGTTTTGGGTTAACGTCCAGTCTTTGGGCTGGCTGCGGGATCTTCAACTTTGAACAAGAGGTGGCCTGTTTGAACGTAGGTCAAGGGCCGGGTAAGGATAAAGGGAAAGGCCGGCGTAAGGTCAAAGGCCAGAGTCCGGGAGAGGACAAACTCCAGAGTCCGGGAGAGGCCAAACGCCATCAGGTCAGCCACGCCGGTCTGAAGGCGGAAGTGCGGCAGGCCCCGAAGCCCCAGGCCATCGAACCGGACTTGTTTCAGGTGCAGGCTCTCGAGGCCGCTTGCCGGGGAGAGAATGTGCTCGTCGTAGCCCCCACGGGAGCAGGGAAAACCTGGGTGGCGGAGCAGTTGGCGGCGCGGGTGCTTGAGCAGGGTGAAGGTCTGATGTTCGCTTCGCCCATCAAAGCCCTTTCCAACCAAAAATACCGGGAGTTCGTCAAGTTGTTCGGGGAGGAAAGGGTAGGGCTGATAACCGGCGACCTCTCTCTCAACCCCGGTGCCCAGGTAATCATCCTCACAACGGAAATCTTGCGCAACAAGTGCATGAATAAACTGGAGAACATGAGCATGCTCCGCTGGATCGTATTGGATGAATTCCATCTCATGGACTCCGACCGTGGTGCCGCGTGGGAAGACACCATCATCTTTGCGCCCGAGAACGTGTGCATCGTCTGCCTTTCGGCCACGGTGCCCAACTACCGGGAGATAGCCGGTTGGATGAGGGAAGTGCGCAAGATGCCGGTGGCCATAGTGGTGGAGAAAAGCCGTCCCGTGCCCCTGGCCTGGCGCTGGTTCGTCGGCAACCGCGCCCTGACGGAAAAGACAGCCCGGGCCGCCGTGGCAGCCTTGAAGGCAGAGAGGTCCAGGCGGCACTCCTTGGGGGGCTACCGCTATACTTTCCGGGAGCCTTCCCGCCATCGGTGCTGAGGTGGACTTGTCTTCGCGGCACCGGGCAAAGTAAGGGTTCTTTCCGGGTGGATGCGGCCATACCGAAAGGGGTAATTGCGTGGGGATGATGGACTTCCGGCCCGTCTTGGAACACCTGATCCGGACGAATAGATACCCGATCCTGTTTTTCCTGTTTAGCCGCAACGGTGTGGAGAAGGCGGCCCAGGCTATGGCCAACCGTTTTGCCCTTCTGGGCGAGGAAGAAGCCACTTTTGTCCGGAACCGCGCTGAAGAGTTGCCGGAGCGCGTCAGAAAAATGCACCGGATCCTGATTGAATGCCTGCCGGCAGGTTTCGGGTTTCATCATGCCGGACTCTTGCCCTCCGCTAAACACCTCGTCGAGGAATTGTTTGAAAAAGGCTACCTGCCGGTGGTTTTCTGCACGGAAACCTTTGCCCTGGGCGTGAACTTTCCCGCCCGGACGGTGGTTTTCGGCTCTACCACCAAGCGGGATGACTACAGTTTCCGCCCCCTGACCAACAGAGAGGTGCTCCAAATCAGCGGGCGGGCCGGCCGGCGGGGCATAGACCGCATCGGTTATGCGTACGTGCCGGTCGACCCGGACTACCCGGACGATGTCTTCGTGACCGTACCGCACAACCCGGAGCAGGTAGCGGCCCGCACGGAGATGACGCCTCTTACTGTATTGCGCCTGATCGACCGCTTTGAGGACAATGCCGAGGATATACGGAAGTACCTCGATCTGAGTTTCGCCGTTTATAAGAACAGGGGATACTGTGCCAAACTGACCGCCCAGATAGACAAGTTGAAGGAAAAGAGCCGGCAGCTGAATGAAACGTGCCGTTTCCTAGAAACGGGTGACGTTCTCTGTCCGGCTTCCCAGTTCGACCTCACGAAAAAGGTAAAGCAGCTGAAAGACGAAATCCGGGTTTCCCAGGGGGCCTTGAACTCGACCAGGAACAAGCAGAGGAAGCGGAAGCACGCCCGGCGCATTGACGAGAATTCGGCACTGCTGGCGGAACTGGAAGGATCCCTGCGCGAGCGCCTGGAAGTCTGCCAGTGCTCTTTTTATGATGAAAAGCAAAAAAGGTGTCCGGTCCGGAACGAATCGGACGAGCTACTGCACCAGTGCCAGGGTCTGGAGAGACGGTTTCTCGATTTTCCGTACTCGGTGGAAGCCCTCATCAGCCAGTATGACGCCATCAAGCAGCCGCTTTCCCAGGGAGGCTTCATCCACGAGGGGCGGCTGTCGGGGAAGGGGACGGTGGCTCTGGCCGCCGGTCCGGCCGGTGTGTTGCTGGCGGAGGTTCTTTCCATCCCCGGTAACGGCGGGGACCCGACCGAGGGGGGCGACCCGGCCCGGCTGGCCGGGATCACCGCCGGTTGCCTATGTGAGCGCGATGAGCGCTTCAAGCTGAAAGACTCTGTCTGGCAGGTGGTCAAGGAGGCCCGGCAGAACCTTCTGGCAGCCGGCTTTCCTCCTGTCGATGTCCTGTTCAACGAGGAGGACGCCGGTGCTGTTCATGTCTTCGCCTGTTCAGGAGATATTGTCCTGGCCGGTGCCGCCGGCAACATGGCTCCGGGCGATCTGGTCATGCTGACCCGCCGGGCGGCCGAGGTCCTGCGCAGCACGGCGACCGTGGTCCCACAAGCCAGGGATCTTCTGTTGACCGCACACGACATTATCTGGCAGGAAGAAGTGGCGGAGGTAATGCCCTGACCAGGAAAGAAACGCCCTGTTTTCTTCGCCATCCGTCGGCCAATCTTTCGCCGGTGGGTTGACGTCAGACGTCGTAGGGGTTATAATAACCTACGAGCACGAGCCCGGGATGTGGCGCAGTTTGGCCTAGCGCGCTTGCCTTGGGAGCAAGAGGGCGGGGGTTCGAATCCCCCCATCCCGACCAGACTCCTTCGGCGGGCAAGAGCCACGCTGTTTTCGTGGAGGGGTTCCCGAGTGGTTAAAGGGAGCAGACTGTAAATCTGCCGGCGACGCCTTCGTAGGTTCGAATCCTACCCCCTCCACCAATAGTACCCTCCCGGCTCCGTTCTCCGATATACGGGCCATTAGCTCAACTGGTAGAGCAGGCGACTCTTAATCGTCAGGTTGGGGGTTCGATTCCCTCATGGCCCACCAAAAACCCAGTAATATCAAGGGTTTCAGGGTTCCCATAAGTTTACATTTCCATACTTGCCGTTAAATTGTATCGGCCATTCCCGGATAATAAACTGTCCATGATTTCCGTCAGATGGTCCTGCATCCTACTGGTGACGTGGACATAGGTTCTGGCCGTAAATCAGGGATCGTAGTGTCCCAGTTCCTCACTGACTGCCTTCAGGTCGGCACCGCTCTCCAGGAGCAAGGTGGCGGATGTATGTCGCTTATGTGGATCTCTACATAAGCGGCATTATGGAGAGTCGTCCGTTATGTAGAGTCAACCTTTCAACCTGTTGAAAAAGAAGGCTTTTACACTTAATTATCTCCACATAATTACTAAATCCTGAGATGGTTAGCCCAAGGGTCCACCCATTGATCCCGTGGTAAAGCTGGCCGAACGGGCTATATTTTAAGCTCTGAACAAGAGCATAAAGGAGGTTGAGGAGCCTGACCGGAATTGACGGCTGCCAGAGGGACTATGCGGCCATATCCTAGTGGCTGAGGTTCTTAACGTCGGCCGGCTCATACATTCGGTCGAGGAACTGACTTATTTTTATGTTGAGTGATTCCGAGGTTGTTTTCGGTATGGCTAACCCCTCAAGGATTGACTCTACATAATATTTTGCTCTCCATAATGTCGAAGGTCATGGAATCTGACATGATGCAGCCCGGTGGTCTTAAGGAAATCCCCAAACTGTTTTGAGAATGTCTCCGGGTTGTTGGGCCTGCCGTCCGGCCGCTAAACCACCAGATCGTTGTTCTGGCAAGCCTTTCCGAGCTTCAGCCGGTCCTCATTCTGCTTAGCCTTATGCTTCTGGAGGGCCTGGATGACATGGCTAGGTAGCTTGAGGGTCCGCTGACTCTTCTTGGTCTTGGGCTTGCCGAAAACAAGCTCTCCGTCATCACGGCGGGATAGGTTGTACTTGATGGATAGGGTGCCGTGCTTCAGATCCACCTCCCGCCAATGGAGAGCCAGGATCTCGCCGCGCCTCATACATTTACTGACAGCCAGGATGAAGATGTGTAATAGTGTATTCTTGGCCTTTTCCAGCAGGGTGAGGAATTCCTTGGTCTTCAGGGTCTCCCTCTGTGTCGCCCTTCTTTGGTAGCTTAACTGCCTGGGCCACGTTCCGCCCGACCATTTCCCATTCCATAGCATGATTTAGGGCTTCCTTGATGATCCGGTGGGGAGCGATGTGGACCAGGGGCCCCGGGCAGTCTACGGAGGAACACTAGGCCGCCCTCAATGCGCGGATTGGCTACGGGCTGCTGGGCGGCCGGTATGTAGGAAAAGTAGGGGCCCGGTTGAAACACCGGGCCCCTATGGGCTATCAATCATTTGTTTGACCTGCCTCGTCGACGCCGGGCGGCCAGCCCCGGCGGACGGGGTGAATGCCCCGTTTCGGCTGTATGTTCCAGCCCGCATGGCAAGGCGGGAGTTGGCCGCGCCGGACAGCCAAACCGCCTATTGTCTTGCTGGGCTTTTTGGAATACAATTGGACCAGGAGTCATTTGACTGGAGGTGGGCCTAAGTGAGCGCGGTCCTCAAGGAATTAGAGGATGTCGCCCGTCGTCTGCCGCAGGAGAAGCTGAAGCTGCTGGTCGAGTATGCGCACGACCTTGACGATGACCTTACCCCGGGGGATATAGCCGACATCGAGGCAGGCAAGGCTGAGATCGCCCGTGGGGAGTGGGTGAGTTTGGATGAGTTCTGCCAGCGGGAAGGGTTATGAGCTAAGGTTGTCCCGCCGAGCAGACTCCTATCTGTCCGGACTGGACAAGCCCACTAAGGAAAACATAGTAAAACACCTTAAGAAGCTAGAAAAGGACCCCTCAGTGCGTGGCCAGAGTATTAAGCCATTAAGCAGTACCGAAGAACAATACAGATTGAGGGTAGGAGACTATCGAGTTATTTACTCGATTAACGAGAAAGATAAACTAATTCTTGTTTCGACGGTTCGACCCCGAGGGGATGTTTATAAGAGGTAGGATGGAGGCCCGGCAAACACCGGGCCTCCCTAGGCCCTTGCCCTGCCCCGGTGTTTCCCTTTCATAATACCCCATTTGTCCGAATACAGCTTACCAGCTCATGCCGGACAAGAGCCTATTTTTAAAGCGGATTTTTGTTCAGTAAGACATTTCTCTTGCAGAATCCTTCCCGTTTACATCGAATTACTATCCCTCAAAAAAGAATGGGCGTGCAACAAGCAGGCGGTGGTCATCCGATGTGCCTGTTCGGGGTGGTCCCTTTTTCGGTTATTACAACCAGCAGTTGAAGCCGCGTGGTATAACGCCCGGTTCCGTAAGCTGGAGCACGTTTCCAGCACGTTATATATGGCATATGCTGGATCTCACGGAAACAGCTGGCTGGATGTAGGATGCGGAAAGCTTTTGCCCGTATCCTTCTTGGACTGGCCGGAAACTAATATTAATAACGGCAGCAGGGGTGACCGTTATGGGAGCCGGAGGTAATGTTCATGGAATCATGGTGCCTCATGTCCCACCGTTGATCGAGTACGAAATGGATCATAAGCCATCCCAGGTTGTTGGTGAACTAAAATACATTGGAAGGAAGATGAAGGAGTGGGGAGTGGAGGCGGTAGTTATAGCCGACACTCATTGGCAAACTAGAGACAAGTTCTTTATCGACGACTCTTCGTTTCATCGAACGGTGATGAGTTATCACGGGTTTCGTGGTGAAATAGAATATGATGTCGCCGGATATCCCGAGCTGGCAGGCGTACTGCTGGAGGCCGCCGAAAGGAATCTCGTCTTTCCGGGAGTCGAAAAGCACGGGGCCGATCATGCCATAACAATACCGTTGCACTTCATGTTCCCGAAGAAAGATGTGCCGGTGGTTCCACTCTCTATCGCAGGGACACCTCTCTGCGCCTTTCGCTGGGGGAGGACCATGGGGGAAACCTTGAGACACTGGGGCGGTAAGGTGCTATTTGTTGCCTCTGGTTCCCTTTCCCACGACCTTGACAGTTTTTCGAGGGGCTTGCCACCAGCGAAATATAAAGAATTTGATCGTCAAGTGCTCAAACTGCTTTCTGAGGGAAATGGGATGGATGTGCTGTCCCTGAACCCCGATCTTATTGATGCGGCGAAATCAGAAGGAAATTTCCGCGACCTGTACATGCTGCTGGGCGTGATAGGTTCGCAGACTCGTGGGCATGTTAGGGCTTACGAGAATCTGTCCGGTATAGGCATGGGCGTTGTTGAATTTATTGATTCTGGCTATGACGAGGGGGATGGTGTACTGTTGCGGGACTATTACTATAGCGATTTGTTCCATTGAAAATTAATGGGAGGAATCATTTTGCATGGGCGATACAACAGAGTCTATCGATCAAGAAATAATTCGTTTATATAACGATGGGGACCGGGAGGAGGCATTTAGGCTGTTCATCAGCCAGTATCAGGCCAAGCTCTAAATGCTGGCCTACCGGATGCTGGGAAATTATGATGATGCTATGGATGCCCTGCAGGAGATTTTGATCCAGGTTAATCGCTCTCTCGAAACTTTTAAGGGAGATTCTAACTTGTATACATGGGTTTATCGACTTAGTTCAAATGTCTGCCTAAACTTTCGCAAAAAGAGGAGTCGTACCGGCAATCAGGTAGAATGGGACGAGAACATTACCCAGTCAGTTATGCTGCCGATTGAGCGTCCCAATGAAGATCCGGATAAAATGTGTGAGACCAAGTATAAACAGTTTCTGGTCCAACAGGCCATTCTAACCCTACCTGAAACCCAGCGGATGGTTCTGGTTTTACATGATTTGGAGGGGATATCTTCACCTGAAGTGGCAAGAAATTTGAATATTAACGCCAATGCTGTTAAATCGCGGCTCCATCGTGGAAGGGCGGCCCTGCGTACCATTATAAGAAGGGGTTTTGAGGTCAAAGGCATGGAGGGAGTTGGCATTGTTTCGGTTAGCCAATCTGGCCATTTAATGTAAAGGAATTTTTTTAATTTGACCGTATCCTTATTCCTATGTGGTTTGACTAAAGAAATGAAAGACAAAATCATTGTTTGTCTGTTCTGGTCATTAACGGCTTCTTCCGTTAGGATAGCCGTTTGATGATAAATCGAATTTGTATCAGGAGGTTTTTGTAATGGCTAAGGTTGGCGAAGTGTTCATATGTGAACTCTGTGGAAACGAAGTGACTGTGACAAAACAAGGTGGCAATCCCGAGATCCATTGCTGCGGTCAGCCGATGAAGAAGAAGTAGCAGCAGGTAACAGTACGGCTTATATAAGAATAGGTGTTCGAAAGGAAAGAAACGTATGAGAAATATCTGCAACAATTATACACATCAATCAAGGGGCTACTGCACCCATTTGACCAAGAACGCGAAATAAAGAGGAATAAATGGCATAGTCAATGTAGAATCACATCGCAAAACAAATAAGAGCCGCAAAGCCAAGACATTTATCCTCCCAGGGTCTACTAGGGGGGATGCCAAGGAAAGCCTCCCTTTTCTCAATGGAATCACGTTTTGACCTGGCTAAAGCGAAATATAGCGATGGCGCCAAGGCCCAAACAGGCAATCCTTCCAGGCAGCATATGAGAGCGCGAACGAGCGGGCTTTCCGTGACGGCAAAAGAAAGGACCGGCGCAAAGCCGGTCCGGAATCTAGGGGGGCCGCCGGTCCCCTTATTTGCGCCCCTCATCACGCCGCGTAACCATGGAGTCAGGAATTGCGGCCCGGCTGCTAACGGCCCTCAGGGTAGACAATCCTAACCTTCCGTTCTCATAGGTTACCACCACCCGGTCGGGATAGGGCACATCCACATGGAGGACATGGGGACACCTTTGAGTTTGGCCAGTTAGCTCTTTAACTCAGATGGCTTCCTATACAGGCCGAGCCACAGCCAGGTTTTCAGCGTAATCGTGGTGGGCAATGACCTCACTCCCTTCTTACATCGGCGACCGCCCCTACTTATTCTGGCATCACTTTAAGCCGGTTCTTAAACCGTGAGCCCGTATGACCATCATAAGATTGCCGGCCCGGGTCTCGGTCGAATCGTATTGCACTTCCACCCTGCTTGGGTAGGTGACTGTTACTTTCTTTACGCCAGGCAGGGTGACGAGCGACTGCCGGAGCCTTTCTCCGGACCTTCCGCCCAGGGGCTGCGGGACATTGATCGCTACAGTGTTAAGCATTTTTATCCACTACTCCCTCCGTACAGGCATGCTTTCGGGACCGGCGCCCAGGAAAACGGGGCAGGCTGCCCAGTGAGCAGCCTGCTCTCCCTTTCCGGATTGGTTCTACACCGGCGGGCAGTTGTTGCAGAGCGTCGGAACCGTGGGCGGACAGATCGGTGGAAAGGGGCTCGGCGTGACGCAGATGGTCGGGGTGAGCACGGTGCCGATAACGGACAGAACCACAGGGAATATAGACTTGATGACAATGCACAGGTTGAAGGAGCAGCAGACCACGTCGTCGATACAAATGCAGGGACCGCAGCTGAAGGTGATGTCGCAAGCCGTGGTGGCTCCGTCCGGCGTACAAAGGGTGACCGTCTTAAAGAAGCTGGTGGTATTGGTGGAGTGGGCGATAATGACACCGGCCAAGTTCAGGATATTGATAGTGAGCGAGTACGAAACCAGGAACGTGACGTCAAAAAAACCGGCGGTGGTGCTGGCGGTCCGCGATACCTCGGTGCAGCTTATGCTGGTCAGCGTGCAGGCAGCCGTATGGTCCCTACAGGTAAGACGCGGATCATGGTTAACAAACGTAAACGCCGCGAGAGGGAGACACACATCCTGGGACTCCGTCTGGAAACAGAAGTCTAATACCTGGGGTACTTCAATGCAAATGGGGGCAGGCATGATTAACTTTACCTCCTCTTGTGAGCTATCGATCCGGCCGTTACCGGCTCGATTTATGCTGGCATTTCCCTGGTCTAGAATATTATATATGTATTTCCCTGTATTGGTGCCATTGTCAGTAAATACACTGATACCGAGGGTGCAAAGGTCGCAGCCCGGTAGAAAGGCAGCTCAATCGCCAATATGGAAAAAAATAGCCTTCTGTGGGCGGTGATTATGCTCCTAAATACCGCCGTTAGGTAATTACTGGTAATCATTATGACAGATTATTCCATGGAACCTTAAACACACGCCGTCAGGAATTCCTCCTGTTGTATGTTCGGCCTAGAAAGCCCCAACCCCGACGCATGCAAATATTATCCATATATCTATACGATGTTATGTCCGCCATAAAGGCTGTAAAAAACGATCCATGCTGCCCCTAAGGAATAGACGAAAAAGGAAAAAAGATCTCAATCAGATAAAAAACATGAGTTCCATGGGGAGCAAACTATACCATAACCCCCCCAGGTTTCTTAGGAGACATTTCATGGGAATCCGGATTTCACACGTCAGTAGGTCTATGCCGATAATTCTTTCAGTGGGCTGCAGTTGCTTGGCCCAGTAGTAGAGATGCCCCGTGGCCAGCAACCTGACCCTGCCGGCCACCGCCGGCGTGACCCTAAGCAACAATGACAGCGGTACCCACACTGCACCGCTGACCGTTACCATAAGTGACAGCAGCTTATGGCAGGATGTCTACTATTCCACCGCAGGCGATCCGAAGCAGGTCAGCGGCGTCATTTATGCCAGTCCGCTGCCATTCAATTTCAGCCTCTCTGCCTCGGCCACGGTGTACGCAGGTGTACGATAGCAGCATGGGCTGAGGAAGCCTGACCTCGGCCGCATATACCATCAACGGCCCGGCCCAGACACCGACGCCGACCATCAACACCCCGATCTACGCTGGATCTACCAGCGTAGATCGGCACTGCGGAGGCGGGGGCGGACATCGTGCTCACCATCAATAACGGGACGCCGCAGTCCACGACGGCATCCGAAACCCTTTACAAACAAATGGTTTCGGATGCCGTCCAGAGCGACCAGCCCCACGGCGCGGTCCAGGAGGAAATACCTTCTCACGATTACTCTTCCTATTGCCTTGGATTATTTTTTCGATTACAATTGGAGCAAAAGTCATCCGACTGGAGGTGCCCCAAGTGAGCGCAGTCCTCAAGGAAGTGGAGGATATTGTCCGCCGCCTGCCGACGGAGAAAGTGAAGCTGTTGGTGGAATACGCGCACGGCCTGGACGACGGCTTCAGCCCGGAAGAGATTGCAGAGATCCAGGCCGGCAAGGCTGACATCGCCCGTGGGGAGTGGGTAGGCTGGGATGACCTCAAGAGAGAACTCAACCTTTAAGCTGAAGCTATCGCGGCACGCGGAGAACTACCTTCGGCGGGCCGACCGGACTACCCAGAAGCGCATTGGCGAAGCCTTGGAAGCTATCCGGAAAAACCCGCTCCACGGCCCGCATATTAAGGCACTGGAAGGTGATTACCGCCACGAGGTGGCAGGGCTACGGTAAGTCTACTCCGTGAACGTGGAAATCTCTTACATCGGCCCTCGGGGCGACATCTATAAAAAGTAAAGTTAATTAAGTGGTTGAAGAAGGGGGCCGGATCAACCGGCCCCCTTGTCACGGTGGTGAGTATTCTTCCTGGGCTCCGTAAACACTGGCCCAATCCCGAGAAGCATAGGCTCTGGGAATCACGGAAACCTAGTAGAATAGAGGTTTGGCTGTGAATCCTAGGTGCACCTTAAGTAAAAATATTCGCATAACTTGAAACTGAATGGCTATCTTAATTTCGGAGGTGGGTGACAAGTTGAAGAAGGTAGTCCTTTTTTCCAGCAACACCTGACCACATTGCGTCAAGGCGAAAGAGTTCCTTTCGCAGCACGCCATCCATTATGAAGAGAGAAACGTCAGCGAAGATCCCGCGGCGGCCCGCGAACTGCAGATGCGGAACGTGATGGGCGTTCCCGCCTTTTTGATCGGTGACGACCTGGTGGTCGGTCTCGATAGGCAGAAGGTCCTCGGCCTGGTAGACCACCGGGTGGTGCACTGTGATCAGTGCTCGCAAAAGCTGCGAGTGCCCGTCGGTAAAGGCAGGATCCGGGTTACCTGCCCCCAGTGCTCGAACAAATTCTCGGTAGATACGTAGCAACGCGGGTAAAGATGGCAAGGCCTCCGGGGACGGAGGGCTTGCCGTTTAACCTTTCAGGGAGTTGATGAGCAAAACTCTCAGGACCGGGTGTCAGTCACCGGCCTCCCAGCAGCCGCGCAAGACATCCGTGATTTCTTCCACCCTTCCAGCATCGGGTCCCACGTTGGCCGCCAGAGGCGAAAGACTCTCTATCAGCTCACTTAACTGCAGACTGATGGCCGTGAGTTGCGTAAGCGGAATGTCGATTTCGGCGCAGAAGGTTTCAGCCGCCGCAAGCAGGTTGGCGACGGCTTGCCCTACACCAGCGACCTGCCAGTTTTCAGTCGTCTTCAAATGCCGCCGCTCGGCCATGAGTAGGTTGAGCACCAGGAAGCCGACCACTTTGTCCAGGGCGGTATCCAGGCACTCAAGGCTGTTATCCGGGCAGGTTTCGTAGAGGCGCTTCGCTTCGGCCTGGTCCTGCCGCGCCAGGGCATCGACCACCAGTCGCAGGCGGTCGTGGGCCGTAAGGTCATCGTAATTCTTAATTTCGTTTGCCTTCCTTCCTTGATCAAGCTCGACCGGGCCGGCTGTGCGGGTCTCTTCCACCCATATCCCGCCTGGGCGTGAATGCCTCCCCGCCCTCCGGTACGAGGCACCTCCGCTACGAGCTGGAGGTGACCTTATGGCTCATGACAGTTGGGTTACGCCGCTTGGTTTGCTCTCAGAGAGAGCAGTTCCAATACCTTTTTGCGGCGCAGTTCCTTATTCCAGGAATACTTCCTGGCAATCTCACGCAATTCGGCATCAGAAAAACGTTTCCTGATGTTCTTGGCCGCGTTTATATCCGCATCTTCCGTATGGCCGCAGCGCTTGCACTTGAATACCTTGCCGCTGCGGTTCTCCTTGTCGACACATCCGCATTTTGAGCATTCCTGGCTGGAATACGCCGGAACGACGTAATCCACGCTTCCGCCTAACCACTCCAGGTCCTCCCTCAGGTGATCCTGCAACTCGCCGCGGGCCCATACAGATAAATCGAACCGGCCCTTGGTGCTTCGCTTTGCCCTCTGGGTGCTCATCTCTGCCAGGTCTTCGAGGACGACGCGGCTGTCCGACAGGTTTCCCATGTCCCTGATAAGTAGATTCACCGCCCGGCCGATTTCTGTTGACACGACAGCCTTGATCCGCCGCCGCATTTGGTTCCACCGATGATCGGAGAGGTGACGCAGATACTCATTGACCCTCTTCAGGAGGCGGGCCTGCTCCTCAGTATCAGTACAGGTCTCCAGCCGCTTTTCGGTCTTCGTTTTCAACGCCCGAAACTTGTTGCGGGTTTCCTGCAGCTTGAGGTATTTGTCGTACTCCTTCCTCACCAGCTCACTGAAGCTCTTGCCGTATTGCTTGCCGTTCGAGAGGCTGAGCGGCGTCGTCATACCCACGTCACAGCCGATGACTTCGGCACAAGCGGCGTTCGCCTGCTTCTCCTTCGCCACCGGGACGGAGATGTGGATATGCCGGCCGCGTATTATCAAAAGGGCTTTACGCTGGTTGGTATCCCGCCAGCCGGGGAACAGACTTTCCAGGATCTCCTTCTTTCCGCCAATCAACTGAAAGGGCACGTTTATTCGTTTGAACGGCACGTTTCCGGCCATGTTGACCCACAGGTTGAACTTGACCGTGTTTTCCGACTCAGCAACCGAGAACACCCGGTAGTCCAGCAAGATGCTGCCGCCCTTGAACCAAGGCTTGCTCCACCGCCACCTGGTCTCGCGAAAGGCGTGAAATATCTTTACCGGGATTCCCCACCGCTGTGCACGGGTCAGTCTGTTGTAGGTCTCCGCCGCACGTCGCAGGTATTCGCTGTCGGAGTCAGCCCACCGGGCAACAACGTCGGCCATACAGAAGTCCCCGCTTATAAACCTGGCAAACAGGGTGTGGTTCCTTGCCATCACCGCGTAAACGAGCTGGTATTCCGGCGATAGGCAATTGATCCGCCAGATGTCGGCCGCCAGCTTATCCTGGATCGCCAGGTAGTGCTCGCGCAGAATGTCCAGCATCCTGTTACCAGCGATCTGCGCATATGCCGAGAGCACGGGTGTCTCAATGTTTTCTTTTTGCATCGCTGCCGTGGCGCTTCCGGTCAGAATACGCTCAACCATATCCAGACGCCAGTACCAGTCCCCTATCCACTCGTTCACCGCCCGCGCGTGCCGCCGGTCAACCTCGTAAAGCTCATCCATATTGCTCTGGTTGACCAACGACTTGGGCACCGCGATAACCACGCTCTTATACTGCTCGTTGCCGGTCTTCTCTTTCTTTTTGACCTTCTGTACTGTCTTCCTGGCCATGCATTTACCCCCCTTCCCTACAGGTGTCCTGCCACCTATCTTACCATATTGTCGAGCTAATGGCAAGTATGCCCAGGTAGAAAAAATAAGAATATTCACCTTTCGTGTATGACGCCTCTCGTCCCCTGCGTGAACGCAGGGGACGAGAGGCGATCTAGTTAAAACACCACAAACAGCTTGAGGGGGTCAAATCTGCCTGTCCGTGCAGTGGTTTGGCCATAGGACGACAGGGGGGACCATGTCGCGGCAAATGTATCGGGGGAAGAGCCGGTGGTGGAACACATGATGAAGCGCAATTTGCTACCCCATCAGCCATGGACCATCACAGCGACATCCGGCGAAAGACTTTTGGCCAAATATCCTTGCCCGGTGAACCTTTGGCCGTGGACAGGAACGTCCCCGCCAGTACCATAATACCCCCGGTCACCGCCCATAAACCCACCTTGTCATGGAGAACTATCGCGGCAATAATACCGGTCAGGAAAGGCCGGAAATAGAGATAGCTTCCCACTGTTACGGCAGGCAACCTGGTCAGGGCCCGGTACCAGGCCAGATAACCATAGACGGAAGCCGCTCCCCCCAGATACAAAAGGTTGAGCCAGCCGACCCAGTTAGGGACTTGGATGCCCTTGGTGACAAGTTCCGGTACGGCAAACGGGATCAAGAACAGGGTCCCTACTAAAGTAGTGTATTTGATGAGGGTCATCACACTGTACCGGCTTAACAATTTCTTGCCATAGATACTATATAATGCCCATGATATGGCGGTCAGCAGTATTAAAAAATCTCCCAGGAGGCGACCGTTTCCCGCATTGTGGGTGGTATGGCCGTTGGTAATCACAAGCAGGCAGCCGGCGAATGCCAGGACAAGACCTACAACGGCCAGCGGCCTTACCCTTTCCTTGAGCAGAAGCCAGGAGATCAAACCCATGAAAACCGGGGACAGGCTGATAAGGATGGAAGCATCGGTGGCGTTGGCATATCTTAGCCCATAGTGCTGCAGAAGGTAGTACAGGGTGACGCCCGTCAGCGAAAGGAAGAAAAGGATCGGGTAATCGGCCCTTTCGATCCGCTCCTTGTTCTTGCTGCCCATCGCCAGGAGAATAATTGAGGCCACCAGGTACCGGTACAACGCTGACAGCGCCGGGGTAACCTGGGTGAGGACTACCTGGGTGGAAACAAAGGTGCCCGACCAAATGGCAACAACGAAGAGCAGTTCGAGGTGGGTGAAATACACTGGCTTACTCTTCGTTTTCGCCGGTGCCGTTTCAGACATCGGAAATACCTTTGATTTCGAAAAGCACTGTACCACCATCGCCGTAGGGCGGACCGGGATCGATACACTGGACTGTTCTGGCCGTCAATCCCAGGTCCCGCAGGTCCTTTCCCAGCCTGGCCGCGAAAACGACGGGATAGATGTTGGTGAAGGCAAAGCCGCAGACCTTGTCACTCTCGCTAAGCGAGATGTTGGCGCCTCTCAGGACGATTTTATCGCCGGCCTTTATCCCCGCCGCGCAATGACCCCTTACTTCCTTTGCGGTAATCACCAGATCCATCGCTGATCCCCCTAACGATTGTTTATTAAATAGGACAAGGTTTTGTTTGTGAGGCACATCTCATTAAATGTTTGCTGCCCCAGGGCATCGATGAGGTACTTACCCCAAATATCATGTTTGATGTATTCTTTGGCTACTAAGACAATACAGGGTGTCGAGGTCAATATGCCGGCGGCTTCGCCGGTGGGACTTATTTCGCTGATAACAACCTCCTTATTGTCACTTACAATCACAGTAAGCCTATTGCCCAGTCTCTTTTGAGAGGAGGCGCCGCACGATTCCAGATTAATTTGGTTCTGCCAACTGGTGTCGCACCTGCCGAATATGCCGGCGATGACCACTACACCCCTGGTCTCCGCTCTAACGACGGCATCATTGATAAGCACGGCCTCAGGTGGCCAGACCGACAAAAAGAGGGATTCCCTGGCGTTATCGGTGACGGCCAGCATTTTTTCGATTATGTTTTGGTAGTCACTCAGATTCCAGGTCAGATCAATATCGGGAAGAGGCTGAACCTGTTGAAGTTGCGTTTCAAGATCTCCGATAACTCGGATTCTCTTCCTATGAAGCCAAGGCCTACTTTGCCCTGGTGCTGAAACATCCTGCTCACGGTTATGAGATCAGTAAAATCGCCCGGATTCCCCCTGCCAAAATCTACGAGACCCTTTCCAGGCTGAAGAACAAGGGTGCCATTATCGACAGCAACACCGATCCCACCAAATACTACCCTGTCCCCCCGGAAACCTTACTGGGCAGGTTAAAGCAAGACGTTTTGACGACAGATGAGAACGAATCAACACTGCCACCGGGCAATTACCGGTGGTGGAATCCGTAAAACAGAAAAGAACCAGGGCTTCGCCCTGGTTCTTTGTAACGGTTCATTGCCGGGGATTACCCGTCAGGCTATGCAGTGCGAACATGTCTGGTTGCTGATGCACTCATCGTGTCCCCTGCAGGCGCGGAGGTTCATTATTACAGCCAGTTCGAGGGTTTTTTGCACCACCAGGGGATCGAACTGGGTCCCGGCATGCCGGGCCAGTTCCTCCAGCGCCATCCGGTTGGAGAAACCGGGACGGTAGACCCTGGCCGAAGTCATCGCCTCAAAGGAGTCGGCCACGGCCAGGATCCGGCCGAGAAGCGGGATGCTTTCCCCCGCCAGACCTTTGGGGTAGCCCTTCCCGTCATATCGTTCGTGGTGGCATAGCACCGCTTGGACTATTTCCGGCGGCATCTCGAAGTGCTTGAGGACATTGGCGCTGAACTGGGGATGTTGGCGGATGACGGCCATTTCGTCGGCATTCAGGCGGCCCGGCTTATTGAGAAGCTCCGGCGGCAGGCCGATCTTCCCGATGTCGTGGGTCATGGCGGCGAAGAAAAGGTGGTTAAGATTGTCAGGGCTCAGGTCGAGGGTCTGGCCGATGGCCAGGGAGTAGATGGCCACCCTTTCCAGATGGCCCCTGGTGTAGGGGTCCCGTTGTCCGATGGCGGCGCTGAAGCTGTGAATCATCCTCATGTTGCGGAGTTGCAGTTCCTGGGGCAGGTCGGGGGGGAAATAAAAGCCCCAGGTCATGTCCACTTGCCGGTCACAGTTGCGCATGATCCAGGTGGTCACCAGGTGGTGGATCGGTTCCGGGTGCAGGTCCGTTTTTATGATCAGCTTGTGGTTGATGATCTCCTTTTCCCGGACCAGGGTATCCATGAGCGGCGAGAGAAACTGGTACCGGTTATCCAAAAGCCGTCCATGGTAAAACACATCGGAGAAATGCTGTCCCACGGCGGCCCGCGGGGTTAGCCCAGTTTCCGATCCGACAGCCTGATTGACGGAAACCACAAAGCCGTAGCGATCAACGGCTACTACCGGAAACTTGAAAGCTTCCAGGGCATGGCGCGTAAACCTGCGAATCATGGCAAACACTCCGCCTAAATGCAAATATTTGTTCGCCCTTATTAATTCGACAGTTCTTTTGAAGAATAAAGGGCTCGGCCGAAAAAACGCCTTTGGCCCCAGCTTTTAAGCCGGGGGTCTCCAATGATGGCATCGGCAGCTTGTCATAGCCAGTCCCACCTCACCATATACTGGTATCACCGATTAACCAGGTGGTGATAGGATTGTCCTGGCGAAACCTTATCCTGAGCGTGGCGTTCCTTCTGGCCGCCGTCTGGCCGGCGGCAGCGGCCCAGCAGGCCAATCCGGGGCCTACCGGGACGCAGGCTTCTCCCGCCCCCTATACCAGGCACGTCTTCCTGGTGGTGGTGAAGGGATTGAGCCAACAGAGCCTGGCCGGTGCCGATGCCCCCAATCTCAAGGGGCTGGCTAATGCAGGCGTGCAGTTCAAACAGGTCGGGGGAGTTGAACCGGACACTCTGGCCGCGGCGTGTGCCACGCTGGTCAGCGGCCTGGATCCGTCCAGGCACGGATTTGTAAAGGCCGGGGACTCCCTGAGCGGGGTCACCCTGCCCGGCTTGCTGGCGAGTAAGGGCATTGACACTTCCCTGGTAGGGGGAGGGGACGAGACGGCCGGGCTGTGGGCCGCCCGCTGGGAAAAGCCGGGACCCTTCACGGGTGACCAGGAGGCTATGGACGCCGAAATAGCCGGCATGAACGCGGAACATCCCTATTTCAACTTTATCGTCCTCGACGGGCCCGCAAGCAAAACAGGGGGGTTGTCGGCTGCCGACACGGCCGTCGGAAAGCTTTTGCAATACCTGCACCAGTATGGGCTTTACAATCAGAGCATCATCGTCGTTACCGGAACCGGCGACAATCCTCCCTTGATCCTGCGGGGGTGGCAGTTGAAGGAAGGGGCCGTACTCCCCGCGGCCGGCCTGGTGGATGTGGCTCCCACCCTGGCCGAACTCGTGGGTGTCAAACTGCCGGCCGCCGAGGGACTGGTCCTGTGGGATGCTTTAAAGGCCCAGCCGGGGGAAAATGAGTTATACCTTTTGTCCCGGCGTCTCAATGACCTCAGTCTGGCCCTTCTGGCCGGGCGCCAGCAGGTCTATGACCTGCAGGCCAACGAGCGGCAGGTTAACGAGGAGAAGGCGCGCGTCTACGCCGAACGGGACTCGTACGGTCAGGCTATCAAGCAGCGCGATGAGGAAATCGACCGCCTGCACCTGTGGATCAAGGTGATCCGTTCCCTGAGTTTCCTGGCCCTGGCCGCGGCCGCCGCCGGCTACCTGGTGCTGTACCGGGTGCTGAAGAAGAAGTTCCTGTTCTTCACGTAGCCAAGGGTGCAACTACATCCGGCTGAGGTTGCCGCACAGGGAGAGGAAGACGGATGGGTCTTCCTCTCCCTGTGCAATTATGACGCACCGGGCCGCCACATGTCCTATTTTGCCGCCGACTATTATCCTTTTGAACGGTGGGCGGGGAATGGCAACGAGGCCGCCCTGTCCGGCCAAAGGATTCTTTCGCGTCCTCTTATTCCCTGAAGAGACAGGTAAATACTATGCGGCCTTCCTTTTCTTCATATTTTCTTGAAAATTTATTTCCCTGTCCGTGTCTAAACATGATACAATAAGTGCAAAGGATTTTCCCGTAGGGACGTCGAAATACCAGGAAGAATCACCGGGCCGGGTTGCCGGAAGATTCGTTTTTGCCTGCGGGCAGACTTTGCGGCGGGAAAGTCACTATGTCCTCAAAAGAGGTGGAAGACGATCAAGCTGGCCGTATCAGGTAAGGGCGGGGTGGGCAAGACGACTATCGCGGCCGCCCTGATCAAGCTGTGGGCTGGAGATGGACACACTGTATACGCTGTTGATGCCGATCCGGACGCTAGCCTGGCTTCGGCTATCGGCATTCCCGAGGAAGAGGCCGCCAAGCTCAAACCCGTCGTGGAAATGCGCGATCTCATTCGCCAGAAAAGCGGCGACGGGGCCTTTTACCGGTTGAACCCTAATTTAGATGAGGACCTCCAGGATTACTGCTACCAGCAGGGAAGGATCCTTTTTTTACGTATGGGGGGGCAGAAAAAAGGCGGTTCGGAATGCTTCTGCCGTGAGAATACCTTCCTGGCCGCCCTGATTAGCACCCTCTTGCTCCGGCAGGGCGATATGGTGGTCATGGATATGGGTGCCGGAATTGAACACCTCTCCCGGGGTACGGCCAGGGGTGTCGATTTGATGCTGGTGGTGGTGGAGCCCAGTCGCAACAGTATCAACACCGCCCACATGGTGCGCCGGATGGCCACCGACCTCGGTATCGGGAAGGTGCGGGTGGTTGCCAACAAGATACGCTCGGACAAGGAGCGGGAATTTGTGGCCCGCCATTTCGAGCCGGGCGAAGTTCTTGGATATATAGGTTTTGACGACAAGGTTTGGGAGGCATCAATGGGAGAGGAGTCCCCGATGGAAGGGCCGGGGGGGGAGGTAGAAAAGGCGGTACGGGAAATCAGCCGACAGCTTGTTAGGGAGGTGGGCGAGGAGACCAAGTAAACCGGCATTTGTTGATTCTTTATGGGAGTGCAGGAACTGGAACGCCTGCTTTTAGATGATAGTTATACAAGGGGAGGTTTTAAGGAATGCCAAGGTTTAGAGATCCGGTACACACCAGCCGTCCTTCGGCGGCCCCACGGGTGGTGGACCCCAAGGTTATCAAGAGGACCATCGACCCGGCAGCCCTGGAAATGCTCGACGTGGCCAAGGAGAGAGGCGTCACAACTTATTTCGACCGCTTCGTGGCCCAGCAGCCACAGTGCCAGTTCGGCTACAAGGGTATCTGCTGCCGTTTCTGCATGGTCGGTCCCTGCCGCATCAAGGGTGAAGAGGGTCCGGCGTCCCGGGGCGCCTGCGGTATCCACGACTGGACGATAGCCGCCCGTTCCACCGGCCTGATGCTGTTAACCGGCGCTTCGGCCCACTCGGAACACGGTCACCACATCGTGGAGACCCTGCACAACTTTACCATCGGGAAGGCTCCCGACTACCAGATCAAGGATTCGGCCAAGTTGCACCGCGTTTGCGCCAAGGTCGGCATCGCCGCCGAGGGCAAGGATGACATCCAACTGGCTAAAGAGTTGACTGAACTGGCTTTCGAAGACTTCAAGCGTCTGGACGGCGAGGGCTATTCCACCTGGCTGCAGGCCAACGCCACCAAGGGCAGGGTGGAGAAGTTCTTCGACTGCAACGTGATGCCTACCGGTATCTACAACTCGATCTCCAACCTGGTCAACCAGGCCCACCTGGGCATGGATGACGATCCGGTCAACCTGATTTTCTCGGCGATCCGGGTGGCCCTTTCCGACTATATCGGCGAGCACATCGCCACCGATCTGTCGGACATCCTCTTCGGCACGCCGCAGCCCATCCTGTCCCAGGCCAATATGGGCGTGTTGGACAAGGAGAAGGTCAATATCGCCCTGTACGGGCATAACCCGGTCCTTTCCGAGATCATTTGCGACGCAGCCCTGGCCATGGAGGGAGACGCCAAGGCGGCCGGCGCCAAGGGTATCAACCTGGTGGGTATCTGCTGCACCGGCAACGAGGTCCTGATGCGGCGCGGGGTTCCCATCGTTACTTCGTACGCTTCGTCCGAACTGGCCATCGTGACCGGTGCGGTCGACGCCATGATCGTGGACGTGCAGTGCATCATGCCCTCCATCCGCACCGTGGCCGACTGCTTCCACACCAAGATCGTGACCACCTCGTCGGCGGCCAAGATCCCTGGTTCGATCCACATCGACTACCATACCGACCATGCCCTGGCCAACGCCAAGGAAGCCATCCAGGTGGCCATCGATGCTTACAAGCAGCGCGATCCCAACAAGATCCACATTCCGGACGTCAAATACCGGGCGGTGGCCGGTTTCTCCCTGGAGGCCATCTACGAGATCTTCGGGGCGATCAACCCGGAAAACCCCATCAGTGTGCTGACCGACGCCATCCTGAGCGGCGAGATCAAGGGTGTGGCCCACTTCGCGGGCTGCAACAACATCAAGCGGTTCCAGGACGACAGTCATACCATCATCGCCAAGGAAATGCTCAAGAACGATGTGTTCGTCATCGGCACCGGCTGCGCCATGCAGGGCTGCGCCAAGGCGGGCCTTTTAGATCCCGAGAACACCAAGTCCCTGGTCGGTCCCGGCCTGGCCAAGTTCCTGGCCCGCCTGGAAGAGAAGGCCAACCTGAACGTACCCCTGCCGGCTATCTTCCACATGGGCTCCTGCGTGGATAACAGCCGCATCGTCGACTTGATGACCGACATGGCCAATGAGCTGGGTGTGGACACGCCCAAGATTCCGTTCGTCGCCTCCGCGCCGGAAGCCATGACCGGCAAGGCCGTCGCCATCGGTACCTGGTTCGTGGCCCTGGGCGCTCCCACCCACGTGGGCGCGATGCCGCCGCTGGAAGGCAGCGACGTCATCTACTCCATCGCCACCCAGATCGCTTCCGACGTCTACGGCGGTTACTTCATCTTCGAGATGGATCCCTACGAGGCGGCCAAGAAGATCCTTTCCGCCCTGGAGTACCGGACCTGGAAGCTGGGCGTGCACCGGTCGGTCGCGGAGGACTTCGAAACCGCGCTCTGCCAGAACTATTAAACGAGGAGAGAGGGGAGGTAATCTCATGTCTGAAATAAACTTCGACCAGATCTACGAGGGGGTAATCGAGCCCGGCAAGGAGCCCAAGCCCCTGTTCAGGGATATGTACAAAGGAGCCGTCATAGCCACCAGCTACGCGGAAATCGTGCTGAACCAGGCGATCCGCAAATATGGTGCCGACTATCCGGTGGGCTACCCCGACACGGCGTATTTCCTGCCGGTCATCCGCTGTATGAGCGGCGAAGAGGTTAAAAAACTGGGCGACCTGCCACGCATTTTGAACCGCATGCGGGGCCAACTGCACGAGGCACTCACGCTGGAGAACGCGATCCTGGCCGGCGAAGCGACCTGGTACGCCGCCGAGGTCATCGAGGCCGTGCGCTATATCAAGAACACACCGGAGAATCCGCTGCACGTGGCTCCCTGGACCGGTTTCATCGGCGACCCGGTGGTGCGCCAGTACGGCACCAAGATGGTGGACTGGACGATCCCCGGTGAGGCGGTCATCGTGGGCCGGGCCCGCACCTCCAAGGACGCTAAGAAGATCGTGGACAGCCTGATGGCCAAAGGCCTGATGCTGTTCCTGAGCGACGAGATCATCGAGCAGTTACTGGAAGAGAAAGTAAAACTCGGTGTCGACTATATCGCCTACCCGCTGGGCAACTTCACCCAGGTGGTGCACGCCGCCAACTACG
>Ga0307376_10000990_pt1 | contig 32446 bp, 75 predicted proteins | sample TR2MG_FD_202536 | JGI IMG/M metagenome (GOLD analysis project Ga0307376, IMG submission 202536) | Soil microbial communities from Risofladan, Vaasa, Finland - TR-2 | ecosystem: Environmental > Terrestrial > Soil > Coastal area > Acid sulfate soil | place: Finland: Risofladan, Vaasa | collected...
TTCTAAGGGCGAGATCGATTTTAAAGCGCTGGACGAGTTCATTCGGGAGAACATCCCACATGGGTTTGTAAAGCACTCTTCGACTAAGCATGCGGAGAGCATTTTTGGTAAGCTTAAGCTGTTAGGCACGCTAGAGGAGGTGTGCAATCGGACGGGACAAGAATTGGATTATGTGTTGGCGTCTTTAGGATCTCTGGGGTCCGGAAATCATTTTTGCGAAGTAAATCAAGGAGTTACTGAAGGCGGTTCAAGTACCACTTTTCTAATTATTCACTCTGGAAGCCGAAACTTTGGTCTTAAGATTTGTAACTACCACCAAAAGAAAGCAGTCAAGATCCACGGCCCTGGACAAAAAGACTTAGCTTATCTTGAGGGGGAAGACAAGGAAGAGTACCTTCACGATATGAAAGTTGCTCAACAGTACGCACAATTGAATCGTGCTTGGATGGCAGCTAAGATCATTGACGGGTTCTTTTCAGACATCATGGACGGGCGTGAACTCGGAAACACGATCTTGACGACGCACAACTACATTAATTTTGAGGACAACATTATTCGCAAGGGTGCGATCCAGGCACGGGAGGGTCAGTTGTTGCTGATTCCTCTGAACATGCGGGATGGGACGATCCTTGCGCGGGGAAAAGGAAACCCCGATTGGAACTATTCTGCTCCTCACGGGGCTGGACGAAAGATGTCTCGTGGGGCGGCCAAAAAGAGCATCAAGTTGGAGGATTTCCGTGAGCAGATGAAGGGAATTTGGACATCCTGTGTTCACAAAAGCACATTGGATGAGGCTCCAGATGCATATAAGGACTCAAATGTAATCTTTGACACCATTGAGGAGACAGCAGAGATCATTGACGTTCTTAAGCCGGTATATAACTTTAAGGGGTAGGTTATGGACGCCAATAAGCTAAAAAAGCTCAAAGAGATAGGTTTTGAACTCAAGCGGACGTGTCTAACATGTAAGAACTTCCACAAAGGGCAGGACGCATTTGGGACGTGTGCAGAACACTCGTATTTTCATTTAAAACACCAGGAAACTAGAGAGTTAAGCGTGCATTCACTTGGGTTTTGCCCTGAGTGGGAAGTTAGCACTTTTGTTGACCCTGTAGGTAGTTCATGGTGGGAATTTTATGAGTTTGCACCATAAGAAAAAGGGGTGGTGGAAGAAGAAAAAGGGTTGACAATCCGTGCTGTATCTAGTACAATAAGGGCATGACTGAGAACATCAAAGTTTGGCTGGATGATGAGCGCCCTACCCCAGAGGGCTGGGTGAGCGCTAAGACCGCTGCTGAGGCAATTTCTTTGCTCAAGACGGGTAAGGTGTCGGAGATCAGCTTGGACAACGACCTGGGGCCTGCAGCGGCTGGGGAGGGCTATGATGTCATCTGCTTCATCGAGACAGAGGCATTTGTACATCAGGAGCACTTTACACCAGCTACTATGCCCGTGATTTATATTCACACTGCCAATCCCGTTGCCCGAAAAAAGATGGAGGCGACGATTGACGCGATTGAGCGGAATAAGGAGAGGTTTTGAAACTAGAAGAGCATATTCGTTTGTCAATTCTTAACTACCCGACTATTTTTAAGAATAGATCTGATGTCTTGGATCATCTGTTTTGCGTGATCGGGAATGGGTACGAGTGGGAAAACGGAGAATTAGTTGCTGCTGACACAAATAGAGAAGCTACCAATAAGAGAGAAGCTAAGAAAGCCCTTACAGACTGGTTATCTGGCACACGAGAAAGACTTGGGCTTGATTTTGATTATGAATTTTCCTACAGGGAGCGTAAGAAGCCAAAAGAATCTAGAGTAACATTCGCACGAAGGTGGATGAAGGTGCGTTGGGCAGACGCGTATGAAGCAATTGAGGACATCGACAATCGGGTTAGTGAAACTCCTGACAAATCCTTTTATCCGATCTGTGAATATTCTCGCATGATGACTGTTCCAGAGGGTGTAAAAGAGGATTGGCTAGGTGGGGTGATTGAATGTTGTCAGCTTGTTATTGACTCTAAACTAAGGACTAAGTATAACAAAAGCAATAAACAGAAGGCTAAAAAAGCATTAAAAAATCTCCTAGACCTAAGAAAGAAGAAGTTTGGAAAATGACACATCGAAAACTCAGAGAGTCGGCTGTCCCAAGCAAAAACGTAACTCTCGAAGAAGCCGTTGAGCTTGCCAGAATGGTAAAAACTCCTCCTGTCAAGAAATTCTCCGGGAAGTATCGCTTTTTGAGCAATTTTTATAGTTGTCCAGTCGAGTTTGATGGTCTTATGTACAAGTCGTCTGAGCATGCGTATCAGGCCGCCAAAGCTACGAACTCTCACGACCGAAATAAAGTAAGAAATGCAAGAGACGCGAATGAATCCAAAAGATTTGGGCGTCAAATAACGTGCAGATCCGATTGGGAGAAGATAAAGGTTCGCGTAATGCGCGATATACTGTGGGATAAGTTCGTGAGAAACGTAGATCTTAAGGTCAAGCTCATCGGAACTGGCGATGCGCACCTGGAGGAGGGTAACGGTTGGGGAGATACATTTTGGGGCACAGTGAAAGGTGTTGGGCATAACAACCTAGGAAACCTATTGATGCAAATCAGGAAAGAAATTTGGGAGGACTGATATGTCGTATCTATTTGACGAGTTTAGTGACGAATTTTTGGAGGAAGAGTTTCCGAATTTCAAACTGTGGGCAGACGAAGAGGGGATTTCTCTCAGGAAATTTCTAGAGCATGTTATCCCACGAGACCCAATTGAACTAACCGATGAAGAGCAGCGCTGTGGTATGATTCTCGCGGCAAAGCTCGGGCTAGTAGAGGGAGCACAAAATGGGTAAGCCGAATAAAAGGCAGGACACTGGATTGATGCCAGAAGCCGATGCGTACTGTGCAGTAGACAACACAAAATGCGACGGTGCGTGTAGGCAGAAGAATTTAGAAAACGGATTTGTCTTCTGCAATGAGGCAATTACGTTTAAGCAGACCATGAGCAAGCAAGACATGATTCGTCATGGGCAGTACAAGCGCCGGTACTACAAGGACGCAGACGACGAGTATGATGACGACGAATACTAAAGATCTAATAGGGCAATTTCTAGCCTTGATAGCCATTGCCCTAGGGATTATAAGCGCCGCATTACTTCTTGTCCTTGTGCTAATGTCTAATCATCAGGTTGAAGATCCTGAGCCACCTAAGGTTACGTCTGCAGAGACTTCAGATACCTCAGATATCAAAGCCCTGCAAACACGAATACGTGCCATAGAGCGCGAGATTACCGTACTCAGACAAATGCACGAAATTGCTGCGCACGACAGAAATAGGCTACTGGATGGGCTTATTAGTGTGTATGATATAGTAAAGGATATTGGCTTTGTTGGTGATTCCAAGCGGAAGGTTCCTAAACTTAGAATGTGGCGCTGTGTAGATCCGCAGGTGCCAGTGGGGCTAGTCCAATGAGTGCTTTTGTGATAAACGCGGGGCTGCAATACCTTGAGAGCGCTATACGTGCTCTGGAAGGTATTGCCGCGCATTACGATCTAGAAGACGCTCGTGCTGAGCTAGCAGTGATACGAGAAGTCTATGAACGATTGCAGCAGAGCACCTTGTCCGGAATACAGAGTAATGAGAAGGATAACATTAAGATATCCGTGGAAAAGTAAGGATTTTCCTATTCCAGTGCATGAAATATTTATAGAGATATCATTGCGCCCATTTTCAGTGAGGATTCCAATTATAAATAAGACCAAAAATGTATTAAATCGCTGTACTGCGTGTGGAAAACACTTTAGGTGGGGATACGTTCCCGCGCGCTGTTCAAGACTAACTGGTTTGTTTCACTTTTCTTGCCTAGATGGATTAATGCAGGAGGATAAGAATGCCGTGCTGTAAAGATGAGACCAACGTGCCTGGCGTATTTCAGGTTTTTGGGTTTGTTCTTGGCCCATTTCGATCTAAAGATCCAAGTGATCATTGGGGGGTGGAAGAAAACATCAGAAATGCAGAAAAGCTTCTTTTAAAACTATGGCGCCACGGTATTCCATCTATTTGCCCGCATACGAACACTAGATTTTTTCAAGGTGCGGCTCCAGACTACTTTTGGCTGCAGGGGTACAAATTTATCCTATCTAAGGCGAGCTTTGTACTCTGTGTAGATGGATGGCGGCGGTCTGTAGGATCAGTGGATGAGGTAGCCCTTGCAGACAAGCTACGGATTCCTATATACGAGGAAAAAGACTTCGATAAACTGATCCATGATGTAACTAATGGAGATCTGCAAGTTAGGTGTTCCTGCTCTACTGCAGATTTAGATATGAGGGACAGGCATGGGGAAAAACCCGACAAAGGTTAGGGAGTACAAGGGGTACATTATCGCCCCGTGCTCAATTATGACGAGAGACGAGCGTTGGTTAGTGCAATTGTCAGACGTAGAATCGAGGTGCCCTAAATTTTGTAATTTAAGTGCAGCTATGAACTATGTAGACCACATCAAACTTATTGAAAGTTTCGGGGCTGCTCGTACGCAGCCTCTTTTTTAGTTGACTTTTGCGTATGATTAGAGTATAACAGATAGCATAGGCGTTGCCAAGAGAAAAATAACGAAGAGGTTTATTTATCCGATGTCAATTAAATCAGTTAGCCGGCGCCGCCTCCCCACACGCATGCGGAGCATGAGTAAGATACTGAGCCTTACAATGTGGGATGGCCGCCACAGATATTCGAGAATATCCATACATTCGAAAATTTATAATCGTAATCCGGGCGGGTGGGATAGATCTGTTGTTAGTCACTGTCCTCTTGTGGATAGATTAGCGTTGTCGTCTACAGGAGTATCGTTGCGCGATCCACAGCCACAAAGTGCTATTGACGACTGTAATGAGTATGCAACAGCGTCTTTTGTTTCTCATCCTGCGGAAGCATTCCGAGAAGATCATGAAATAGATAGGTATCACGATAACGACGAAAGGGCAGCTGCAAACATGAATAATACCAAAGATTCGATGTATGAGCGCGCTGCGCAATACATTAAGGACGAGCACTTGGAAGAGTACATCCATATTCCTGCAAACTCGACAAAGCTCGTTGATCTGATATATATTATCTATGAGATGTTCGGGAGACAGCGGGGGCACAAAAGGACGGCGATAACTACCAAATGTGTTGAGATATTAGAAAAACTATGCAGTGAATGGAAGATTGTCACACAGGAGTACAACAACGATGTTTTTAAGCACCCCATATTCTGCCGACCAGACTTGGATTCTCCCTATGGGGTGGAATCTTCTGTGTGGGAGAAAGATAAGAAGCTAGATTTTCAGGCGGATGCTGGTACGTACAGATTTTACCTAGAAGGCCATGGAACGCGTATCTATGTGTGGACGTTAGCTACGTGGTCTACGATCAACGATTCTGACGCAGTTTTTGTGTTCTTTTCCTATAACGACGAAGCTGCCATGGAGGCACTATTCCAGGGACTAGACAGCTTCGACAAAGCGCGCCGGGTTGAGAACAGAATCATCACTGTATATGGTGGATCTGACATTGAGATTTCGTCTAAAATGTCTTGGGATGATCTTATTCTTCCGGACGACGTGATCCAAAGAACGAAAGATGATATTGAGGGGTGGATCTCTGCAGAATCCAGATATAAGAAGTTGCATGTTCCCTATCGGCGGGGCTATCTATTTGAGGGGCCTCCTGGAAACGGAAAAACAGCTACTTCGCGGGCAATTATGTCTACGTATGGGTTTAGTGCCCACATGTTTAACTTTACTAACCCTGAGTGCGGAGATTCCGCCTTGCAAGAAGCGTTTAAGAATGCGGCTGACGATGCGCCGGCTGTCTTTTTGCTGGAAGACATTGATCGTATATTTGACAGCTGCCACAGAACTACGAATGTCACTATGCAAGGACTGTTAAATTGCCTTGATGGGCTAGCGACGTATGACGGGGTTATCACTATTGCTACGGCTAATCATCCGGAAGTGCTAGATCCAGCTATTCGTCTTCGCCCTGGCCGCTTCGACGTTCCTGTTAAATTTGACAATCCGTCTAAGGCTTTGAAGGTGAAGTACTTGACATTTGCTCTGGGAAGAACTGGGATGTCAAAGGTTAGCGCAGAATGCATTGACGAAGTGGCAGAAAATACTGGTAAACTGAGTATGGCGTTTGTAAAATCTATATTTGAGGCCGCAGCTTACATATCTAAGGGAGACATTGATGATGCTTCTATGCTAGAGGCTTTGTCTAGAGCACACAAGTATTACGCTGCTATGGAGAAAAAACAGGACAGGTCTGCTGGGTTTAAGTCCGGTAATGACGATAGTGACCACACTAGAAAAAGTAACGCACAACATGCCGCAGCAAGCAGTGTTTGTCCTAGTGTCGGTGGTGCTGGTCGTAAAACGTTAACATTTCCGTAGACTATGAACTGTGCGAAATAAGTAATTTTGCTCTCTACTTTTTAGAGAAAGTGCGTATAATAAGGATAACGAGTCTATAACAGGGCCTGAGAGCCCAGAACGAAAGGAGATCGGATATGAGTGACGTAACTGATACTGGAGGAGCCGTGGATCAAGCCTGCGCGGATGCTGACGCTCCCAAGAAGCGAAAGACGATGAAGGCGTTTCTGATCGAGCGCCTGCAGGCTGGTGGAAATCACACCGTTAAGGATTTGACGGCTGCGGTGATGGAAGCTGGCCTGTCTCGATCAGACGATGAGAAGAAGGTGCGCGCGTCTGTCAGCGTGACGCTCACATTGCTGCAGACCAAGGACAAGCTCCAGATCGTGAAGCCCTCGCGTGGTGTGTACGCGTGGGCCTCCAGTCCCCCAACGGAGTAAGTTCCCCCTGCGTTGTGTGGTAAAAAAGAGTCAGCCTAAAGTTGGCTCTTTTTTATTGACAATAGGAGGTGCCACATGTCAGTGAAATCGGGAAGCCATCTCGGAGTAGTGCACCGTTGGATACAACGGAAGTTTTGTAACGGAGACCGTGTAACATGGGGGTCCGAGACAGATGTATTGCGCGCAAATTTGACTCCTGCCTCGTTGGAACGCTTGGCACAAGACATTTCTGATTCAGTTTTCAAAGACATTAAAAAGAGAATCAAGGTCTGTGCCAATTTTGAGGCTGACTACAACGCAGATCGTGTCGGCGTGTGTATTCATTGCGGGCACCTAGACAAACTGCACGAAGATCAATATGGCTTGTGACCTATGCTTTTTATTGCAGAAGTGTGGCTTGCCGTTTCCGCTCTGATCTTGTTTTATCTGATTGGGATCGAGGCATTTAATGGTGAGCACATAGATCGTAGTTGGATAAAATTTGGCCTGTTTTGGCCATACTACGTTATTCCTGCCGTGGCAAATGAACTCCTAACAACAATTATAGACTACAAGTTCTAACATCTATTATTGACTTCTGGTTGAAAGTATGATATAATATGTATATGAAGAAGAAGCTTCCAAAAAGACGTAACCCCTATGCGCTTCCAGCAAAGATGCGTAAGTCTGGGAGACATAAGGATAAAAAGAAAGAAGGAGACAAGAAAGCTTGTCGTAGAACGCCTTCTGAGGATGAGTAACGTGCCTATCGAAGTCGGGTTTAAAATAGTTACAGGTTTTGTGCTCGATAATTTTGCATTTATACGTGCTGTTACGTCCTTTTCCGCAGCAATCTTGGCAGCCCTTGTAGCGCGTCATCATTTCAAATAATTATTAAAACTACCCTTGACTTTGCTGACCGGATCATGTATAATGATGGTACCTGGAGGAATGTTATGCTAAAAAGCCTTAAATTCTTTGCAGAACACATCAACGCTCGCATGGGGCGCGTTTACGCAGTCGGTGGGAGTGTGCGCGACGAGATTTTGGGCTATGCTCCCAAGGACATCGACGTAGTGGTGTTCTGTGTTGGCTACCAGGAAATCTGTAACATTCTCAAGGATATGCATGTTTCTTTTGACACTGTTGGCAAGTCCTTTGGTGTTATCAAGGCGAAGCTCTCTGAGGGCACTATCGATATCGCGTTGCCACGAAAAGAGCGGTCTACTGGTGTGGGGCACAAAGACTTTGAAGTAGAATTTGGGTCTAGCGTGACTATGGAAGAAGATGCTGCGCGGCGCGACTTTACGATTAATGCTATCTACAAAAACGTTCTGACTGGAGAGCTTGTGGATCCTCTTGATGGGGTGTTCGATTGCGCGCGTAGAGTCCTTCGTGTTACCTCTCGGGAGGCCTTCGAGGACGACCCACTCAGAATTCTGAGGGGTATTCAGTTCTGTGCACGTTTTGGTATGCGGGTTGACAGGCATTTCACTTTGGGGGCGATGACTGAGCATTCTACGCTGCTCAGAAGCGTCTCTCCGGAACGGGTGGCCATGGAGCTTCGAAAGCTGCTCGTGAAGGCAGAGAAGCCCTCTGTGGGCCTCCAGCTTATGGATGAGGTCGGGGCGCTTGAAATCGTTCTGCCAGAACTGTGGGCTCTGAAGGCTATCGCACAGCCTGCAAAGTTCCACAATGCGGATGCATTTCACCACACGCTGCGCGTTGTTGACGCAGTGCGTCCAGACATTAACATGCGCGTGGCTGCGTTGTTCCACGACTTGGGTAAGGTGGGGACTAAGGAAATTGACTCTGACGGGCGAATCACGTTCCACGGGCATGAGGCCGAGAGTGCCCGAATCGGTGCTCAGGTCATCGATGCCCTGAAGCTGGTCACGCTGGAGGGATTTGATAAGGACAAGGTTTTGGTCCTGGTAAAGAACCATATGTTCTCGAATGCTGATAAGGTTAGCACCCGCGCGGTGCGCCGCCTGGTCAGGAAGCTTGGCGGACCAGATATGTTTCACGACCTGATTCAGTTGCGCATCGCTGACAAAATCGGAGGAGCTTGTCCACATACTATCTACGAGCATGTGGAATTCCTCAGGAAATCGTTGACTATTATCAACGAGACTCCGGCGTTTTCCATTGGTGACTTGGCGGTCAATGGGAATGACATTATGGAGGTTCTGGCGCTTTCTAGCGGGCCTGAGGTCGGAGTTGTATTGCGGGCTCTGTTCGAGGAAGTTGAGAACGATGAGCTTGAAAATGATAGGGAAGTTCTGCTTGAACGCCTGGTTGGGTTTATCAACGGAGGTCCCGATGAGCCGTGAAGTTTGCATCCAGGGACGCCAGATTACCGTAGTATGTGAAGAGTGTGCAGCAGAGGTAGATGAGTATGCGCAAAAAACCTTGATGTACGATAGCTACAGCTTGTGCGTGCTCCTGCTCCAATCTCCTCTGTACCAAGAAGATCCAGAGATCCACGATCAGGTGGATACTGTGTTGTCAGATATTCGAGGCCTCGATCCTGAAATGTCTCTTTTTAAGACTTGACATTCATAGTTGTACCTTGTATAAGAAGTTTAGGAGGCCACAGCATGCCGGTTGATTTTTTTGATATTGAGCATTACCGTAAGGTTGTTGCTGCAAGAAAGGCGGCTGGTCTTCCAGGGCGAAAGCACGCTAAGGAAACTGCACATCCGCTAGTCGGGGGGCATGTCGTGAAGGTGCGTACTGGGGAGGTATACAATGTTCAGAGTGCCCACCTGCACTGGTACATGGGGTGGTATACTGTCCTGCTGATTGAGAAAAACGGGAGTCATGGACTGCTATTTTGGGAAAATATTTCTTCGATTTCGAAGGGTATTCTTAAAATTTGTGCCACTTGTCATCAGGGCTATATGACACTCGAAGAGTTTTCCAGCGGAACAGGAGATTCCTATGCGTGTAACGATTAATAAGTGCTCGTTTTCGGATTCCGATAAGATTCCGGCGATCAAAGCGTGGCGTCAGGTCACTGGGGATGGGCTCAGAGAGTCTAAGGAGCATGTTGAGAGCCTGCTGGCTGGCACTCCTGTTGCTGTAGACATTTCTGCAGACGGAGTTGCGCAACTTAAGTCTTTGGGGTTTACTTACGATCTGAGCACGAGCCCGCATCTGGCCAAGCTGAAGATGATCGCTATGGACGCTTTGTCAGACGATGAGACTGGGCTGGCGGAAGATCTCTTGTACGTATACAACAAGTATACGCTCGTAGAAGCCCATTTCCCCATGGCCGCTTTGCGGGCTGGGCCAACTGGGGCCGCTTCTCGGGAGGATTCCATAGAATTTTAGGCAATTCTGGTAAAAATGAACTGTCTGCTGCAGATAAAATTGACCATATTGTGGCTGTTGCCCTAGGTGAGGAGTAACATCTAGCAAACGTGGAGATCGAAATGCCAAAGGAGCGGATAGCAGCGGTTAGCCTGGACAGTGTGCTCTCAAATATTGGGCCGCACTATTCTGAATATTTTGGATTTCGGGTTGCTATGGGGTCTCAACGCTACCGATTATTTAAAAAAAGGGGCATAACGTGCGCCCATTGTGGATTAACTGGAAAGTTCTTTGCTCTCGAACGCCATATGCCGTTTGAGCGCCCGCATTTTAATCTATATGCTATTGATCCAGATGGAAACGAGGTCTTGATGACAAAAGACCACATTGTTCCTAAGTCTAAGGGCGGGAAGAACTGGCAGAGCAACTACCAAGTGCTTTGCTGTCGCTGTAATTGTAAGAAAGGAAATAAGAATGAGGCCAATGGAGACGCAAAAGGTGGGGATAACTGAATGTGGAGATCCCGCTTTCTCGGATAGTTGGATCCCCTGGTGTAAAGAGGGCTTACCTGCGATTCTTATCACAAAGCATCCTGGTGTGCTACATACTATTATAGAAAAAGAATTTCCCAATGCTACGCGCCCCAATATCATTGTGCACGCCACTATTACAGGCTGGGGTGGCACGCCAATGGAACCGAATGTTCCTGACATGCAAACTGCTTTATTTGGGTTTCAGGCACTAAAAGAGGAATTTGGTCCACAACGAACTGTGTTGCGGGTAGACCCTATAATTTTAACTGCAGAAGGAGTCCTTCGTGCACATCAAGTATTTAAAACAGCAACAGCAATGAGCTTAGTGCAAAGAGCCAGAATCAGTTTTGCGGATATGTATCCTCATGTACTAGCTAGATTTCATAAACTTAACATTCGTGTCCCGCATACGACGTTTCATGCACCACTAGAACTACGCGAAATGGCTTGGCGGTCATTTTCGATTTGGGGGAAAGCTCTCTGGCTCCCCGATATCTGCGGAGAACCAGATATGCTCTGTGTAGGGTGTGTGTCTGAGTTGGACTGTAAAATACTGGGGGTTTTTCCTAAGAAGACTTTTAAGAAGCAGCGGGACACCTGTGCTTGTTGTGGTAATAAGCACCAGCTGCTTGCAGATAGAAAACGTTGCCCCTCGCAGTGTGCATACTGCTACTGGAAGGATGCTTGAAATGAGTCCTCCGCACTACAAAGTTGTTGAAATAGATGTGCATGAATATAAATCTTTCAATCTTGCTGGAATGCTTAGAAGGGAGATTGATAAAGGAATTCGGGATGGGTGGAGGTTTCTGCAGTTCGCGCAAGATCCAGATAACCATCATCTATATTGCTTAGTTTTTGAGCACTATGGGATAACAAACGATACTAAAACAAAACTAGAGCGTAGATAATTCTTGACTAATCCTTGGAATTTTAGTATAACAATATTGGAGGTACAATATGATTTGCCCCTTTCGACGTGGATTTTTAGGTATGTCTAAGAAGTGCACTACTAAGTGTGCATTGCGCATGCGTAATGGAGACAAGGAATTCTGCGCTTTCGGCATGCACGCAGTAGCCGTGATATTGCAAGCAGACCAGGCTGGTGTTGAGTTCGTGGGCTTACAAGCTTCAGATGTAACTGTTCAGGGAGAATTGGAGAAATAAGATGCGTAGAGTAGCTAAGGGGCTAGTTGAACTAGCAAGCATCGAGGATCTTGTTGTAGATTATGCTGCAGAGACAGATCCAGAAGCGGGCACAGTTCTCGCGTGTAAGATCGCAGACAAAGCTGATTGGCTTTTAAACAGGCTACTGGAATTTATGGATATATCTGCAGCCCTAAGCCTGAACCAAAAGGACAACGATGAGGCTACCCTGTACAAAATGCGCCTAGAGGGTGTGCAGGCCAGAGTCATGGACGCTTCGTGCGATTGGAAGTAAGGAGCACTAGACATGTTTACGAATAAAAAAGACTGGTGGGCATTAATAGACGGGGATGGAAAGCTTTGCTGCTACGATGACGAGGAAAAATGCACTTTGTATAATGCGGCTGAAGCAAAACGTATAGCGGAAGACTATCCACATTTAAAGGCTGTTCCAGTTACTGTTACTATTGTTGTTGTTCCACGGTGATGTGCGTACGTATCTAGGATTAGGATGAACCAATGAAAATCAACACCGAAAATCAAGCGTGGAATCCCCGCTTCTCCGCATATGCCTTGTCGAAGGGGCATCAGCCGCAAGAGCAATTGAACCTTGACCGCGAGGAGTGGGCAGGCGGCTGCATGACTGGCTTCATCCTCTGGTTGCAAGCTCGCCTGGACGAATGGAGGGAACAACACAAGGGGAGACGTGATGAGTTCATAATTGCAAACCTGCTATCAGACCATGCACAGTCCGAGTTCAATCGGTTCCTCTTCGATAGGGCAATTGAGATGTTGGGTGAGCAATGAGGGAGATCAAAAAGCAGTGGTCTGTAAAATATGCGTGCATGATAGCAGCTGCTGTAGCTGGAAATAGGGAAGCTATAGAACAAGTAGGCAAGTCGAAGAGGGCATCAATGTGTATTTTAGCAGCACAGCAAGGGTTTTTGGACGCATGTGAACTAGCATACTTGAAAGGTCGTGAATTATGAATTATTCTTGGAAGGATGTCACTTCTCATAGTAGACGTGAAACGGAAGAAGAACGAAAACAGATACAGTCAGTAGAGGCACAGATTGGAAGGGAAGCAAGACTTGTTGTCACCCGGCGCCATGGCCTTGATGGTTGGTACATTGATCTACACCTGTATGGTATCAATTATAGGGAGGCAAGGAGTGATTCCCTCGATGATGCAAAGGTAGAGGCTGTTGAACTTGCAAAGGCTACGCTTAATAAGATCGTAGCTGCGCTTGAGCGGTTGGCTACGTTCTAGGCGAAAAAGGGCCACAGGATACGCGGTATAAGAAGGCCAACCAAGACGAGTTTCAGCTGTGTTATATGTCGCGGGCGGTTATTGGTCAGGAACTCGTTGATCGTCTTCAGTATGGTAGAATTTTATACTGGGACATAGCAGCTACCTGCGATTCAACCTTCCGGCTGGGTAAGCTTAAAGTTTCTGATGGTATGCGGTACCGGCTGACTGCAATGAATCAACTCACATTGCACCACTTGGGGGAGCCAACAAAATGAAAATTGCATTGATTGTGCTAGGGCTTTTCTTGCTCACTGCATGTGATTCCTGTGAGCGTGTGTGCGTTCAGTGGTCGGACTCGTTGGATGGAGATAAGTGCATAGAATGGGAGAACTATGTTTCCATCTGTACAGGACTGGATAGCAATGGAAATTTAAAGACACGAACATGCACTAAGTCTAGGTGTTCCATGCGTATTCCATGCAGAAAGTGCATTGCCCGCGTCAGCAAGGACGACGCGCCGCCCGAGGGCGTCCCGGCTGTTCCTGCAGATCGTTGTTATTGAGTGTGAAATAATGTCTATCAAAGAAGACGCCCAGCTTACGATTGAGCGCCTTATTCTTAAGGCCGCGATGAATGAAGCAGCCGCTGCGGCAATGCGCATGGAGAACGAGGGTCCCTACTTGGGCTTCTCAGAAAAGGACACTCAAGCCAGGAAGGACGAATATCAAAAAAAGGCTGAAGAATACAGGGCTTTCTTCGCGCAACACCCCGATTTTAAAGAGGTTGGGCACATACAGGCGCTCACGCTGCTAATTAAAATGTGTGATTTAAAATGTGTGATCCCTAAAAATATCTGTTGACAAGCCCTTTGCGATCTCGTATATAAGAAGCAAGGAGGCAGAACATGACAACTACCCAAAGAATCGCGCGCAGCCGGTTGGTGTCAGTGTATCAGGACCAGCACAGCGGTGGGTGGGTAGCCGAGTGTCGGGGACTCTACGACTTCGAAAAGGGATACCACATCTGGGAACGGGTGGGTGTTTTCGGTTCTCGCCAAGCGGCTGAGACTGCGGTAGCCAATTTCATGGGTTGGGGTGAGTCATGAGCACGCACAGCTTAGATGACCTTGAGCCGGGGTACGATGCGGACGAAGAGGAGCCGGAAGACTTGGAAGATGTCATAGCTGACCTTCTGGGGGCTTTGGGGGACTTAGTTGAGAAGATCGAACATTACGATCACGCTTCCTGGAATTGGCCTCAGTACAAGAATGCATTTGCCCTGCTGGCCAAACTGCGCCTGAACAAGAGCTAAGGATTGGAGATAAGATGATAGAGTCTGACGTATATGTAGAGATGAAGCGCGGATTTCTTTACATTAACGGGGAGGAGTTAAATAGCGCCAACATAGTGTGTGTGTCCGATATCAGGCAAATTCGTCTGGAAGGGCATGGAGATGATACTGTCTCTGTTGAGATCATTCTGAGCGGAACTCCAGACACTAAGAATATTAGTCTGCGCCTGAGTGACGACACCAGCGCGCACGAGGTTTTCAGTAGGCTATTTGACGTTATCGGGCGCTGGCCTGCGAAAGAGGGCAACCATGGAAGTTAAATTCCATGTCCCGAGGGAAGGTGTAGGCATAAGCACAGTTGTGCTCGTGGTATTTGTCATCTTGAAGCTGGTGGGCGTCATTGATTGGTCCTGGGTGTGGGTGCTATCGCCGCTCTGGATTGGACTTGCAGTACCACTGCTCGTGTACCTTGTTGCTGTACTTGTTGCAGTTCTTTGTACCGCCGTGTATGTTATTGGTACAGCTGTAGACTCTATTCTGCGCCGTTTTTTCGAAGGGGGTGAGTGATGGGCAAGAATGTTCGCACAAAGATCCAACGCGCTAAGCGCAAGTTCCTTGACTATGTGTGGGAGCAGAACAGAATTGTAAAGGAGATATAACATGCAAGGACCAATAGTTATCGGAAGATGCTGTATCTGTAAACGCTGGGTTACAAGAGAGGATATTACTACCAAAGAAGGTGAAGAACATCCAGAGATTCAATACTTTAAATACTGGCCTGGAGACGGGTTCGCTTGTGTAAAGCATCCTGGAGTTGCAGAAGAATATGACAGACAAATCAATATAGCCGATATGGCTCTCACTAAGCTCTCAGGAGATATAACATGAGAGGCACCCTATACTATTTTGAGTTGTTCGATGACGATAAGCAGCCTTACGGTGAGCGTGTATACGAACGTGAAGTCTGTTCGGCAGATCCATACGAATTGGTAGTAAAACAGCTTCTTGAAAAGTATGGTGACAACCTTCAGGTAGTCTACCATGAATCAGACACGCCCGGCGGAACTCCATTCATCACGGACTTTGAAGCCTAACAAGGTGGTAAATCATGAGTTCATGGGATGACGATACGCTCACTTGTATTCATGGCGTCCGGGAGGGGCTTGACGCACACGACTGTCCGAAGTGCAGGAAACTATGGTTGGCGCATGGGCTATTATGAAAAACCTTGGGGCTAGGGTAGTACAAGCGGAGCTTAGAATACTTACAAAAGAGGACTAACAAATGAAAATGATACTATTTGTTCTTCCACCTGCGCCGAAGAAATATAAGAAACCTGGAGTTAAAAGTGGGAAGGCGCATATAACACCAGCTGTTAGCGGGACATTCTACCTTATTTTGGAGTAACCAATGGGCTGGCACGAAGTAAAAGAACTGCTCAGGGAAAACGCATTAGCGGGGCTGCTTTGGTTAATTCGTAAAGTAGAACCCTGTCGAGATGAGTCACTAGCTGAAAAGCTTTATGACTTAAGCAGAACATACACTAGAGAAGGATCACATGGTTGGATCCTTACACATACTCCACCGGATAAGGAACGGTGTTCAGTTCTCAAGGATCTTACCCCGAAAGACCATAAAGAAATCTACAAGGCTGCCATGGAAAGGTCCGATGAGATCCTTTCTGGTGTAGATTCGGAGGAGTAACCTATGTCGATTAGAAAAATAAAAGAAATTTCGTCTGAAGACGAGAACTTCAGAACTGAGCAGAACGAACAGGGATTCAACGTGATCCGGCGTGATCCGGTGGAACCTGTGCCCGTTGGGACTCTCGTGGTAAAAGTTTTTCGGGTAGTGGGCTATGATAGGGACTGTGACGGGTCTCTCATGGCTAGGCTTGCATGTGTAGACAAGACTGGGGAAGGCACGGGCTGGACAGAAAACTGTATCGGTATATACCCGGAGTCTACGTGGGAAGTGGACAGTGCCGACGAGATTGATAATTTGGCAAAAGGGTAAACAATGGCTGGCAAAGACTTAGGAACCTACCACGTACGGGTAGAGTTTGTGGGTGGGCAAGGATTTCTTTTTAAATGGAGCACATCCAGACGTTATATGTATGGTGACGTAAGCTGTTCTCCCTTGGACGCTAAAGTAATAGAACCTGTCTGGGAGGATGAACAGGCTTTATTTGAGTCAATTGTTTACATGTTTACCCAGGGTAACTACGCGTGTGATTGCAATAGGCGAGCATTTTTGGCACGGGCCTATCAACAAGAGGAACCAGAAGGCGACGATGATGTATGCGGGGGGACCATGCTCCTGAAACAGCTAACGGCTATCCGCCCTGATGGAACAGAAGAAATATTGTGGGTGAGGGACTAACTAAGGAGTAGTTCAAATGTGTGAATTCATTAGCTTCTTTGTATCGGTGAAACAAAACCAACTGGTTTGTGGTAATCCCACTAGCCATTCAAACGCACCAGTCCATAGTGGCCAACTCGATTGGCGCGAAGCAGAATGGACTGAACACGGACTTACTGTTCGAGTTGCCAATGACGAGGATCTTAATGCCTATAAGGCTACGGTCTTGGCATTGTGTCCAGATCGAGAAGCTTTGGTGGATCGTTTTAGTCCATCGGTGGATCTTGATGGTAACAAGTATTATTTCAATATCAACGGGTTTCATTGTATTAACGGACCTGCCGTTGAATATGCCGATGGTTATAAAGCATGGTGGGTTGATGGTAAACGTCATCGTATTGATGAACCTGCTGTTGAATATGCCGATGGTGGTAAAGCATGGTATGTTGATGGCAAATGTCATCGTATTGATGGACCTGACATTGAATGGGCTAATGGTGATAAAGAATGGTGGGTTGATGGTAAACGTCATCGTATTGATGGACCTGCCATTGAATATGCCAATGGTGATAAAGAATGGTGGGTTGATGGTAAACGTCATCGTATTGATGGACCTGCCATTGAATATGCCAATGGCTACAAAGCATGGTGGGTTAATGGACAACGCCACCGAGATAGTGACAAGCCTGCCATTGAACATGCCGATGGTTCTAAAGAATGGTATGTTGATGATAAATTTGTACGATCAGAAATACAATAAATAATCGGTTATGTGGAATCATTGAAAAACTACTAACTAGGAGAATTAAATGACTAACTATATAAATCCAACTACGATAGAACATACAGATATTAAGCATACAGTAAGATCAATACTATTAGAAGCAAAAGACGATAAATGGATACCCTTATCACTGGTACTTATTGGCCTCCGCTATGGAGACAAAATTAAGATTAGATGTCCCTATGAAAGTAAAGATATAATAGAAATTTTTGATCGAATAACTAAGCGAGGCAATCAATGTATACTTTATTTACAACATCGTGAATATTCTCTCCTCGGTGGAGAATGGGTAACACTTCTAGAACCCACATTACTAAAGGAAACATCACCATGAGCTATGATCCAGAATATGATATGCTATGTGAAGAATGCAAATGGCTTCCAGTAGATAAAGCACAGGCTATGCTAGATGCTTTCCATGAAAAAAGAAAGAATGAATCAGATGAAAAGAAAAAAGATCGTGAAGAAACACAACAAAGGTGGTTTGAACATTTAAACAAACTAAATGATAGTCCAGTTTAATAATTAAGTAATACAAGGACAAATGGTTATAAAGAATGGTATGTTGATGATAAGTTTATCAAATCAGCCAATAGTTAATAAGGAGTAACCAATGCCCACTTTACCTCCAGAACCCGTGTTAAAACCAAAAGATAAAACAGAAAAGTTAGCCAGGAAGGAAGCTGTAAGGTTTATACGTAACCTTTGTAACGAACTTGATGGGTATGCGTACTCTACACGAAGTCACATGCCTGGGGGAATGGACTTTACTGATTTCTCGGACGGGTAAGCAGGGTTATAAAGTTTTGTAAAGCAAGACCTGACTGGACATTAGAAATACTGAACAAGATAAAGGAATAAACAATGACAGAGGATTTGCGAATTACTCTACCGGTAAAGTGCTGTAAAACCTGTAGGTACTATCGGTGGTACGAGACGGTTGGGGAGTGCACTAATTTTACTGATGAGGAGATGTACGCATATGACGGAGACGATTCTATAACCCATGAGATGTTTCCCCATGAAAGTTGTGCTGAGTGGGAGCCTAAGGACTAAACGATGATACTCCCTAAACCAGCAAAACTTGCCAGAGAAGCCGCAGAAGAAATCGCACTTGTAGTTGAAAAGTACTTCGAAGCGTGGGAAGAACTGAGCTATTCTGTACAGGAAAAGATGAGAGACGACTGGTATGGGATAGTTCTAACAGCAATAGAAGACGCACAGGAGGATACTGATGAGTTGGACAACTAAGGGAATGATTACGAAGGTGGAGTACACCCTAAAGTACATAAATCTGGTAGACACACTACGCGTAGCAGAGAGACAGTTACAGTTGGGGCGTAGTAGCCTATACAAGGCGTTTGGTACACGCCCACCCGATGTCGAAGAGCTACAGGCCGACTACGACACGAAAGCAGCCCGCCTGAAGGCGCACGAAGCGGAAAACGAGGGGATGGAGCCCCTCGGCTACCAGGATGCCTTAGAACTACTTAAATTGAGCCTGAATGGGGCACTGGAAAGGCTGTCTGCCGAGTACGAAAAAATGATCTGTCCCCATGAGACTAGCTGAAGAAAGCAGGAGTAAACAATGAAGCGAAAATGCATTGTAGTGGGGTTTACCAAGCATAGACTTATAGTGTGGGTGTTAGCCCATAAGCGGCCACCACAGAAAAAATACTGCAGTCTGAAATATGGAGAACACTACGCGCGCTGAAACTGATCAAATAATCCTTGACAATCACCCCAAGAACCGGTATACAGTAGGTAACTGAGGAGGAAACCATGCGCCTTAAGGATGATTACCCACTCTACAATAATGCTGCCTACGTTCTAGAAGAGGCTGGGGCTGTGAATGCCCTATTTGTGCAGATCATGGAGAAGATCAGAGAAAAGGGCCTTGGGGACGGGGCTGCTGCGGATGCTGATTTTCTGTACGCAACTGCGGATATGGCAGTGGATAACTGTAAGACTGCCTTGCGGAGCCTCAAGGCGCGGTGTAGACTTCTCCTCCAGCGTGTAGACGAGGAAGGAAAACCCAAGTGACCAATGTAACTGACGGCCTCCGTGTGAAGACGGCATGGGGCAATACCGGCACAGTTATTGATATCGACATGCACAAGGGCGGATTCACTGATGTGCTGGTTGAGTTGGACGATGGAAAGTTAACATGGTTTTCACACCGAGATCTGACGCCCGAAGATGCGGAGTCAGAACTAAAAGTAATTGGAAGGTGCTATATCTGCCAGCGAGAAGTAACACGAGACAACCTTGCACGCAAAGAAAATGCAATAGAACCAGAAGTCCAGTACTTCCGAGGTTGGCCTGGTGATGGCTTCGCGTGCGTTGAGCATCCTGGGGTTCGAGAAGCATATCAAGAAGAAATTGATAAGGCTAATATCGCTTTGACTGCCCGCAAGGACAAGGGGGAGTGATGAGTAAGCGAATCACCATCGCTGAGATCGAGGACTTCGCCAACTTCCCGGCCGGGTCTGGATTGGGTGACATGGCAAGGATGCTACTGGAGGCGGCCCAGCGCCTGGCCGACTCACCGTGCCCGGTGTGCAAGGGGAGTGGAAGAAAACTTGAAAAGCACTCAACGGGTGAAGGGATCGTTAGTTTATCAAACGCGAAGTTCGTATATGACCCCTGCCCCCACTGCGGCACCTTCCCCAAGGATCGCAGGGGCAAGGCCTACGAAAGCAAGGAAGCGGCGATAGACTCGCTAACAAAGGGAGTTATCCTGTGATCACCAAAAGCATCGCCTTGGAAGACTTGGAAAGCAAAGTGGAATTACTTCCTTGGCAAAAGGCTGGCTTGCAGTACACAGCAAGCGGATACGGAAAGAAAATTCCAACGTCCTACATGGTCAAACTGCCAGGATCTCCTCGGTGGAGACGCGTATATTGCTGCACCTTTTCAAATGCTGGCACTTGTTATGTGCCTGACAAGGATGGCAACTGGACTGTAATCTACTGAAAAGCGAATAGGATTCTTCTTGAGGTGGAATGATGAAAATCGATCCAGAAAAGAAAATTCGCGCTAGCGGAAAGACCCGTGGCTGCAAGTTCCAAATCGTGTGGGTGAGCAATCCAGATGGAACGCATTCAATCCTTAAATACGTAGGTGGTAAAGAGCAAGCAGCGCACACAGGGATCCTTGGAAGTTTAAACGCTTTGAATGAACTCAGGCGGATAGTGGACGACGCGTTGAAATATGATGGGATCAGGTATGCTGTAACCATATATGATCCTGATGATAACGTACCTGCTATATAAGGGAGCACGCCATGGAACTCTTGAGAAAGGTCAAGGTAGAGGGAAACACTGGAGATTTCGTGCTTGAACTTTCTGATACGGGAGAAGTTGACGAAATGGGGAAGTCTCGGCTACACTACTGCCTGAGCGCCCCAGATGGAGAAACTGTGTTCGAGGGGAATGATTTCTGTTGCTCTCCCATGGACCCAATCGATTCGGACGAAGCAATCCGATCCCTCCTCGGCTTCCTGACACTGCAGCCCGGTGACACAGACGATGAATACTTTAAGAACTACACACCCCGCCAGGTCCAGTTCTGTGACGAGGACGCAGAAGAGATGTCGCTGTGCACGCTTGATGACGAACCTATCGAGTTTGAGGACGTGTAATGAGTGCGTTATGCTGCAACGCATCAAAGTAAGGGGGCTTTATTCATGAATTATGTATACGTTGCTCTAATTGTGCTTTTAGTAGCAGGTGTTCAACAAATACTGAATAACCGAAGGTTTAAGCGTCATATGAAGCTGCACGAACTCCAGGATATCTCGATAGATGCTGCGCACGATAATACTGTTTACGTGCTTAAGATCTTAGATGATAAAGGATTTCCTGTTTCTAAGCATGTGTCTAAGGAAGCCTGGTTACAGTAGACATACAGTTATCCGAGGAACGCTTCAAAGTTATTAATGCGGCGTATCGGCGTTTGTTGTCTAGAGCGGCGTAATGCGAGCCTAACAAATAATCCTTGACAAGCAGGTAGAGATCGGGTATGTAATAAGAAGAGAGGAGATACCCAATGTATATTTCTACTGGAGCCCTTTTTATTATCCTAGCCATTGTGATGCTCTGCGTCAAGAAGCCTGCTGAGCCCAAAGAGGAAGTAAGTTTTACTAAGTGGGTTATTGGACTTCTCGGACTTCTTGGAATAGGTATTGGTGGTCTTCTGCTTGGCTGTGCCGTAATCGCATTTTTTGGGCTTATTATTTTTGGGGCCTTTCATGGCTGTGGATCTCTTGCTCACTGTGGCGCGGGCACAATCTGGCTAGTGATTGCTGGTATCCTTGTGGTCTGCCTTCCTATAGGAATCTCGTGCAAAAAGTCTTCTGATGCTGCTAGGGCTAAGCGGGAGGCCAGTCGTGCTGAGGTTGACAAGCGTTACGAGGAAGAAAGAAGAAACATTCCTCGAACGGACATTACCAAGCTAACTCGTGAGCAGTTCAGAAAATTTTATTTGCGGGCAACCGAGAAGCGCAGGTTTAGTTTTATAAATAATGAAGTTGAGACATCTCCACGAGAGGTGCTGGAAATTTATTACCTGCTTGACGACCCAGGTAAATTGCTAGAAATTTACAACAATCTGGAAAAATCTGCTAAGCCAAGCGTACTTGGATCTAAAAATTCCACTAGAGACAAGTTGGATGAACAAATAATCCAAGAACTAACCCAAGAACGTAAGGTGCAAGAAGCCCAAGCCCTAGAACTAACCCAAGAACGTAAGGTGCAAGAAGCCCAAGCCCTAGAAGAGCAGAAAGCGTGGGATGAGTGTAACAAGCGGGCTAATAAAATACTTTTAGTTGTGGGTGTATCTTTTGCGATCACTATGGGCGGATTTTACTTGCTTATTTGTTTGATCTAGGAAGCATAAAATAATCTTTGACAAATTTATAGGGGCCTAGTATAACAAAGTTAGACGCTGGAAACAGAAAAGGAGCCGCCCAATGACAAAGCTGGAAAAAATCTCTTCTAAGGTTTTTGTCTGCGTGGGGGCTATCCTGTTGTTTGGGTATGTGGCTGATGCAGCACCACTGCGGAAGCTAGTTACCCCCAAGAAGTCTCCTCTCAGTGAGATCACCGTCCTCCAGACTACCCGTGGGACATGCTCTGGGGTAGAGGTATGTGACGACTTAACCACCGCACCCATCACCTGTGTTACCAATATTCCGGGGGCGCACACCATCAAATGTACAGTTGAGATCGTTGGAGAGACTACTGATCTGTTCTTGTACCGGACAGGTAAGGATACGTTTTCCACTAGCATCCATACAGAGGATGGGATCTCGTCTACTATGGTGCTTATGGCTGATGTGCCTGCCGTCGGTGTGGCTGAGTTCACCGGTAACGAACCTTTCCAAATGCTCATTCGACTGGTAGGGTTTCATCCACTATGCACTATCATGTTTATCCTAGTAGGTGAGTCTGGTAAGGATGCGCAGTTTACCTACACAATGGTTTGGGGTCAGCATGGTAAGCTGATCATTCCGTAAACTGTACTAAGAAAAGGATTCGCCAAATGAGTTTTATCAATTACTCAAGCAAAGAAATTAATTTAAAGATCGTCTACTACGGCCCCGGCTTGTGCGGGAAGACCACCAATCTACAGCATATATATAAAGTAGTCCCGCCTGACGCCAAAGGCAAGATGATCTGTCTGGCAACAGAAACAGACCGTACTTTGTTCTTTGATTTCCTCCCGTTGCACCTGGGTCAAATCCGAGGATTCAAAACACGTTTCCACCTTTATACAGTCCCTGGTCAGGTATTCTACGATGCCAGCCGGAAGCTAATCCTAAAAGGCGTTGACGGAATCGTGTTTGTTGCAGATGCGCAGGAAGCCCGCCTAGAGGCCAATTTGGAAAGTCTGGAAAATCTTCGGTTCAACCTAGCAGAGCAAGGGTATGATTTAGCTACTATTCCGCTGGTCATGCAGTGGAACAAGACGGACTTACCAAATGTGTTGAGTGCAGCCACCCTTAGTAAGGAATTGAACCCTCACAAATACTTGGAGTTCCAGGCAGTGGCAACTACTGGTGTAGGTGTGTTCGACACGCTCAAGGCAGTGGCTAAGCTTGTACTTAAGGGCATTTCAGGGAGGAACTAACTATGCAAAAAGTACTAAAAATTGTCGTTACAGTGGACCCTGAGAATGAATCAGTGCATAGTACTCTAGAAGAAGGCAGAATTGCTGTCTGCCCAAAGTGCAAACATTGCTTCAACGAATTCGATAACGAAAAGTATGAATCAACCGAAAAGGAGCAGGAAAATGAATAAGTGCTTGATTACCCTGGTAGGTGCGCTCGCGTGCACATTAGCTGTCGGGTGTACCCATAGGGGTGGGTATCCGTTATCCTCTCCTCGATTTCGTGCTGGAGAGGTTGTCATAGAACGTGCTTCTGGCCAGACTAGGTATGTGGCTGCGTGGGATTACGGGTGTGACGGATACACATATCAGATATGCACGACTCCATATGGGGATACAGATGCAATCGAACGAAAACGGAGATTGCAGGCAGTCGGACAAGTGCTTCAAAATTTGGGTAATTCTATGAGCGAACAGCCACAAGTAAACGTAAATGTGTACAATTCTTCAGCGCCTTTGATTCCGTCTGAATGTTGGTGGGTATGTGATTCTGACTTAAGTAGTCCACGAGTATATTATGAACATGCGCCTGCGGTGGATTCCTTACCAGATCCGTGGTAAGGATTTTTTGAAAGGAATTAGACATGAGCACTTCAACAGACGCATATCTGTACTTTGGTTTCGATTTTTACGATCCAGAGGGCGGAAAAGGGGAGGACGCAGAAGAGATGTCTCTGTACACGTTAGACGACGAACCTATCGAGTTTGAGGACGTAGCGTGAAAGCTTTATACGCAGGGTCCTTCGACCCTATAACCAATGGGCATTTGGACATCATTCAGCAAGCAGCATGCTTGTTCTCCAAGGTTTATATTGGTGTAGCGGACAATCCAGATAAGAAATATGTATTTACACCTATTGAGCGTGTTCGCTTGGTAGAATCTGCTATAGCGGACATCAAAGGCAGCTTTGAAGTGGTTCCCTACTACAAGATGACAGTGGATAAAGCGCATGACCTTGGAACGAATATTCTGATTCGTGGTTTGCGCGCTGTGTCTGACTTTGATGCTGAATTCCAGATGACCCAGTTCAATCGAAGGTTGGGACAACGCTGTAACACTGTGTTTTTTATGCCAGATGAAACGAATTTCTATCTTAGTTCTACCGCTATTCGTGGCATTGCAAAAATGGGCGGGGATATCTCACCTTATGTTCCAGCATGCGTAGCCGAAGCGCTTACTCAGCAATTGATAATGGGTAGGTAACTTTAAGGGTGGGGTCCACAGTGTCTGGATCTAAGAATATTAAGCGGGTATACTGGTGGTGGAGGCTTTAAATGCCTGAGATCAAGCAAGTTACTGGGAGAATAAGCCAACCGCTTCTAACTTCCTATTTCGTTGCATCCGTCTCGCATGGGGGTGAGGGGGGTACTGGAGATTTCAACTTGAGTGTCATTCGGTATGGTATTCGGGAGGCTCGGGAGGCGTTGTTGGAGTACTTGGGCAAGCTAGGTGGGTGGCAGGTAGCCAAGTGGGTTGTGGTGCCTAGTCTGGTGGAAGCGGTCTCGGCTGTTGTCCCGGAAGAAGTAATTGATATCTTAGATACTATCCGAGGAGACTGAGCAATTACTTATGCCAAGAGTGAGGAAAGCTATGTCAGAACCCGGCGTACAATTTGAGCGGAGATGTGCGTTTGAGGATGCCTTATTGTATGGGGTACGGTACAAGTACTACTGGTCCCTAATCAAGGAATCGGATACCGAAGGTGGGGTGCCTTTCATCGTTGATTATGAATCATTAGCTGGTGTACTTGAAGGTTAAGATCTACCCTACAGATAATATTTCTATTGGATAAATTAAACATTTTTTTCTTAGCTCTGTCAATAATTACTTGACAATCGCGCTTTTTCGAGTAGACTAACGTTGGAGGGTGTGGGATGCCTCGGGCCAAGCGGATCGGACGCCGGTATGGTTGGGAACTGGATGGTGGTGTTGTCTGTGAAGGGGTGTTCTACGAGGGTCCTAAGATCGTTGTTGCTTGCTTACGTTCGGTCTACGGTGATTCGGTCAAGTGTGTATACTTCTACCGTTCTAGGAAGATCGTAGCCTACAGGCGGCCTGAGCCTCCCAAGCAGCAGTTCTACCGACAGCACTTGCGTGAGCAAGCCAAGGTGCGTCGGGATGAGGTAGTTTCGATGCACAAGTCTGGAAGCAGCTTCCAGGAGATCGCGGAGGTATTCGGGGTTACTCGTCAGCGTGCTTGGGCTATTTGGAAGAAGGCTAAACAGTTAAACGAGATGTAATTATGCTTTACTTCTCGTGCAGAATCTAGTATAATAATGGTAGCTCTAAGATACAGAAAGAAAAGGTGATTACTGTGGCTGCCGAGAAATCAAGAGCGTTGGTCGAGAAGTATTGTACATGGATCAAAACGGGCAAGGGCGCAAAACCCAACCTGTGTGGAGCCAACCTGCGGGAAGCCAACTTGCAGGGGGCCAACTTGCGGGGGGCCAACTTGCAGAGGGCCGACTTGCGGGAAGCCAACCTGTGGGGAGCCAACTTGCAGGGGGCCGACTTGCAGAGGGCCAACTTGCGGGGGGCCAACTTGCAGGGGGCCAACTTGCGGGGGGCCAACTTGCAGAGGGCCGACTTGCGGTGGGCCGACTTGCGGGGGGCCAACTTGCAGGGGGCCGACTTGCAGAGGGCCAACTTGCAGAGGGCCGACTTGCGGGGGGCCGACTTGCGGTGGGCCGACTTGCAGGGGGCCGACTTGCCCGCGCCAACTATGATTTTGCTGGCTGATTGGGGGGATTTGCCTGACGAGATCACATTGGCCCTTATGCGTTTGGATTGTTCGGCACACCCGGTGGGGAAGCGCGCATTTGACGAGTGGGCAAGTGGTGGTGTTTGTCCATATTCGGATTGCAGATTTCAACGGGTGGCATCATTCAATGAAAAATCAAGTTTGTGGTCATACGGCCGGCCCCCGAGTATCTGGAAGTGCTGTAAGATGGTGTTGGATCGCTGCTGTCCTGGCTGGGATATCCCTCTTAGGAAGGAGCGTTGACACTGTGATTAAAAAAGAAAATAAGGTGTATAGAGCTTTATCGTTTATAGATAATTGGTTCATATTTTTTCTTTGTATACCATTACTAGTAGTGCTCACTGTTGGGGCATGTACACCTAAACCCGAAGCTGTAGCCAATACAGAACAAATGTGCTACGTTAAAGCTACATACGTGTACATTTACTGCATAAATGGGCATGAGTTTATAAGCGGTCCCCGTGGGTTTGTACAACATTTTACTGTAAATGGTGCTGGGTATCTTACTCCGGTAGTGTGCTCTTGTACAGCAAAGGCTGAGGCAGAACCCTGATGTGTATAACACTCTAATAACCTAACTGGTGGTTGGCCAGCAATTGGGGATGAGAAAATGAGTTGGGACAGACAAATACTAACATGTATGCATGGTGTCGCAGATAAACGCGGTGTAATTATGCTTTACTTCTCGTGCAGAATCTAGTATAATAATGGTAGCTCTGGTTTGGTGTGGTAAGGTGAGGTGAGGTAGGGTCCGGTCTGGTGTGGTGGGGTAAGTTTACTATCTAAAAGGAGAAAATGACATGAAGACGTTAAGTGCAAAGCTGACTGGTATATCTCCGTTGATCCTTCACAATGGCGCTCTGGCGAATCCTTTGAACCCAATCGTCAAAAAGATTAAGCCGATGACTTCCAAGAAGAAGAAAACGGAAGAAGATATGCAAAAGATCATGGAACTAGAGTGGTTGGGGAGTTTATATACGAATGCGAAGGGTCAAATTGTCATTCCCGATACCATGCTGGAGGCGACCCTGATTGGAGCAGCCAAGAAAAACCGGCGAGGAAAACAGTTCCAAGCAGGGGTCTTCTCAAACGAACGGAATTTCGTGCTGGACTATGAGGGACCAAAGGAAGCTGAAAAGCTAAAGGATGACGAGAATTTCCAATTAGACGTTATGGTGCGGGTCCAACAGAATAAGGTGTTGCGTCGAAGGCCGATCTTCTACAACTGGGGTGTAACAGTCTCTATCAAATATGACGAAACCCAGGTGTCCGTAGGGGATGTAATCGAGGCGCTAGAGATTGCTGGGTCCGTTGTTGGATTTGGCGATTGGCGTCCTAAGTTCGGTCGGTTTGATGTTGAAATCTTGAAGTAGTGCGTTATGGTTTGGTGTGGTACGGTAAGGTGGGGTATGGTAAGGTATGGTGGGGTCGGGTAGGGTAAGGACTTTTTTCTAACGAGGGTTTAAATGAAACGAATAGTTGTTATTGCTGATATGCATTGTGGACACCTAGCGGGGTTGACCCCTCCAGAGTGGCAAAAAACTGATTATCAACGTAAGCACTGGGGATGGTATGCTAAAGAGGCAAAGAAGCTAAAAGGTGTTGACGTTCTTATAGTGAATGGGGATGCAATTGACGGAAACGCACCAAAGTCGGGTGGATCAGAGTTAATTACTACTGACAGGCTTATACAAGCACAGATGGCTGCAGAAGCAATTAAACAGTTCAACCCAAAGAAAGTGTATATGTTATATGGTACTGCCTACCATGTTGGGCAGCAGGAAGACTTCGAAGAGGTTGTTGTAAAGGACTTAGCACTTTCTGGCATCTGTGTAAATATCAGGGCTTTCTTGCGTTTGACCCTTGGCGGGTTAGTCTTCAATATTCGGCACAAGGCGGACAGCAGAAGTCGGATTCCGCACACGCGAAAAGGGCCAACTTTAGATCTGCTTTGGGATTCTCTAGAGGCCCAAATGGCTGGAGGAAAAAAGTCGGACATTGTTATCAGAAGTCATAATCATTACTATGCACTGACTGAGACAGCACTAGGGGTTGCTGTCTCTACCCCGTGCCTGCAGCTTAATAGCAAGTACGGGGAGCGGTCCTGCAGTGGGCATATCGACATCGGATTTCTATCCTTTGAAGTAAAGAATAAAGACTCCTGGAGTATGCACAAGCATTTTATGGCGATGCCTCCAAAAGAGATTGAGAAGCTATGAAAACTAAAGACAGCAAAATCTATACTAGTATAAGCGTGGTTGATATAGATCTACCTACATATGAGGATCTGGTAGCAGAGCAGGAAAACTGTGAAGAGATCAATGTCGGTGATCTTCTAGACGCTGTTAGAAAAGGAAGCACGAATGTTCGAGTTGCGCATAGAGAGGTGAATGATGCGGGAATATCTATAGAGTTACTGGTCCCGTATGAGAGTGTTTATCCTGAGCGTTAGGGTGAGGTTAGGTGAGGTCTGGTGAGAATTGCCATTTAAAGGGGATACTTTATGCCTAAACTTGAAACTTTTACTGCCGAAGATATATTCGAATGGGTGGACTGTGACTATATTTGGTCACTCCAAAGAATAAAAAACTATTTAAAAAAGAATGGTCGTAAGCGTGTAAATGCTTTGTGGGTGGCTCAAAGAAAAGACATTTACATGCTGGATCGATTGTGGGTATTGTTAGCACCTTGGCCTAACACAGTAAATGTGGGCCTTGTGCCAAAGCACATTAGGAAATTGCTGTACGCACAAATAGAGAAAAATGCTTTTGGTTACGAAGGAGTCTATTATAAACTTGTAAAGAGTGTGAATTTACGCAGATGGGCTCTCAAAGAAATCATACGAAGGCTAAAAGAGTATGAAAAGAAATAAAATGAAATGCTCAGTATGTAAAGGTGACATGTGGGGTTTTCTAAAAGAAGATACAAGTGAATACTTTTGCGGTGAACCAATTATTTGTTTAGAATGTACAAGAGGTAAATACAAACCCGGAACTGTTATAGAACTAGATTTTTCTATATTAGACGAACCTAACGAGCTAAAAAAATTCAATGGACTAAAAGGTATTGTGGTAAGACCATTGGGCTGCAATGAAGACTTAGCCGGGGTACTAGACTACGTAATTAGCTGGGATTGGAAAGACCAAAGACTGTATGACTTCCTGTGTACATACCACGGAACAGAAAATCCAATAACGTTATTAGACCCACGCATTCCAATGATGTTTATAAAGCGCAGTGACGACAAGGAATAAATAATGCACAAAAAGGGGAAAGAAAATGAATAAGCTGGTGATCGTGCTTGCTATGTTGTTCGTTGTTGGGTGCGGAAGTGAAGCTCCTCAGCCGACGTGCTCAGAATTCATGGGGTCATTTTACGCATCTGGATGTTCTATGTGGGACATTTCAGTGAGCCCTCCAGAAGAGTGGACTCTGAGTGAAGCTATATACTGGTGCCGGGAAGTGGTGGATTACGTCCATGACTACTGTGGCTCCTGTGTCGGAAAGCTTAATACATGGCTATCATGTGATATTGAGTACCAACAGTGCGGCGTGTGCAACGATGAACAAGAGCGCCTGTTGGCTTGTTGCGAATAGCTTTTGAACTATAAATCTGAAAAAACTCCTTGACAACCCTTCCCAGACCTGTTATACAGTAGATAACCAAGGAGGCAACATGATACTTTACGGAGAACAATTCAGCGGATTTGTGAAACTCACCTCCGGACAACTGGCTCGCCTCCTGGTATCCCAAGCCGGTCAAAATGCCGCCTACTGGGGGGAAAACTCCCTGGCAAACATCGAGAGGATGACCGAGAGGGAGATCCAACAGGTTGAATCAGCAGTAGACAAGCAGATCGAACGGCTAAACTCCTTCCTGGGCTTCGAAAAACTGTACACCAAAGTATACGAGGCCTCCAAGGACATCCCAGGAACAGGGGAGATCTAATGGAACTATTTAGCCGCAAGGAATGGGGTAGGAAAGGAGGCGTAGAATGACTATTTACCAAGTAAAGTGCACCATGTACGCCAGAAGTTTCGATGAAGGCCTTGTCTACGGGTACATTCGCGGAGCATTCACTACCTGGGAAAAGGCAGAGAAAGCAATTTCTTATCTGGAAAACGTGGACAAATTTCTTCCTGCTGGGTATGCCGCTGAGGGTTACTGGATTGATACAATAGATGTAGATTCAGTAATTACAATAATCCCGCACGGTGGCTTCGATGGCGGGTTTGATAAAAAGTCTATTCCCATCGAAGACGTATGAGAGAGGATGCTATGGGTATTAAGCTAACAAAGTCAGATGTGAAGCAAGCAGTTAAGGAGATCGCTGCAGAACATCTCCAGCTAAAAGAACGTATAACATATGCTGGTGATATCTGTGTGTCTCTTGTCTGGGTAGACGGGTTCCAGGAAGAGGAGTTATCTAACATTTATCTGGATAATCCCCACCCAAACGACTAAATCCCCAAACAAAACTTAAACAAAATCCCGCCATATAAGCTATCCTGATCCCGTACAATAAACGGGATCTACCACAATGGAAAAACCTGAGAAGTTCAACCTGCTGGCAAAGCTTTCCCAAGAAGACCTACAGACCCTCACAGAGCTAAATGCAGCCCGTGAGAGCCTTCTGAATAAGAAAAAGGCATCCGAGCATTCCCAGAGCACAGAGTGGCGCTACAAGGACGCCTACACGCTCAAGGAGCTAGATAGGAAGATATGTAGGGTCGTGTCATACTTAGGCATACACAAAGAGCAGATTACAGAAATCTTAGAGCTAATCCCTAAAAAGGCATACGAAGTAATACCAGATGACGATACAATTGAGGCTACGCTAACAGAGATATATGAATTTACGTATAAGTATCAGTTACTGAGACAAGAGATGCAACGGGGTGACTATGGAGTACCCACTAATCTAGGAGATAGAGCAAACGTAGCCTTCGAACAGATAAAAGAGCAATTAACAGCACGATTGAACGGTACGTATATCAATCTGCTGTACGTATTTACTCAGTGGGTGGGACAACATGATTGGAAAAACGAATATGACGATGAGATGGAGGCGTATGAGAACTACGCAGACGTAGAATTTGTCCACAACATATTGCTCAAGTTCGTGAGTGGTAAGATATCCTTGCAGGAATTTGCGGATTGGACATCCTCAGAATTTATAGCTGACTTGTCTGCAGAAGTACTGGGTGCTGTCCAAAAAAACCCAAGTGCCTATGGTCTGTCACCAGAAGAAGCACAGAACATAACATTCCAAGGCCTTATAGATAGTTTTGGGATTGAAGACTTAGTGGGTGAAATAAATACTGCCTTTATAAACAATAACTATGCGCTTACAGCAGCTGGAAAACAGGCGCTAGCGAACAATGAAAACTTTCAGCAGGATATACGAGATGGGATCGAATCAGATGAATTCAGGCAGGTCAGCTATGTTTTGGACAAGCTGCAGACTCAATGGGATTCTGCAGCTTTAGACGAAAAGATAGTGCTATTCCAGGAAGCCCTGACCACAGCACATCATAGCGGGGAGATGGCTCAGTATCTTTTGGGCGGGGATTACCAATATGATTCTGCTGCTACACAGGAGTTTTTTAACAATCTGTCAGCTGGCCCACAAGTTCCAGAGTGGGAAGCCGATGTAGCTAAACTTATTGGATACGATCCTGGAAGCAGGCTGGTTCCTACTCAAACTCAGCACCAACCACAAGCATTCTCCCTTTCTGCTAACGTTGCTCCACAAACGCTAGAAGATTTATATGAATGGATCTACAAGTATCAAATGCTGCTAGCCGAGCAGAAGACTGGCGACATGGGAATGCCTAAGCAGCTTCCATTCAAGGCTGAGTATATGATAAGTGATTTGGAAGTTCGTTTAAGAGGAGAGTTGCCTAGGGTCAACCAAGAGATTCTAGATGGTATTACTAGATGGCTAGAACAAGAGCAGCAATTTTGGTTTGACCACTTGGTGGAAAACTATTACTATCCAACTGAGTTT
>Ga0307376_10000991_pt1 | contig 32442 bp, 23 predicted proteins | sample TR2MG_FD_202536 | JGI IMG/M metagenome (GOLD analysis project Ga0307376, IMG submission 202536) | Soil microbial communities from Risofladan, Vaasa, Finland - TR-2 | ecosystem: Environmental > Terrestrial > Soil > Coastal area > Acid sulfate soil | place: Finland: Risofladan, Vaasa | collected...
TTATGCAGCGGATTGCAAATCCGCCTATCCCAGTTCGATTCTGGGTCTCGCCTCCAAATGCCCGCCCGGGTGGTGAAATTGGTAGACACAACGGACTTAAAATCCGTCGCTTGGGTAAAACCAGCGTACCGGTTCGATTCCGGTTCCGGGCACCAAACCTAGTAAAAACGCCACTTTATGGCGTTTTTTACTTTCTGCATCTTACATCGTATTTCTGGCTTAGTTTGCTTGCTACTGTCCCAAAACTGTCCCATGAATCTGCGTGCCGGAATATTCTCACTTCCTGACCTGAAACCCGACAAACTCTGTCTCAATCTTACTTACCGATTGCCGCGTTTGACGAACTACATTCCGTCTCTCAATCTGCAACACCTGCGAAACTCTGTCAAAATTTTATAATCAAGCCCGCAAAAATGCGGGGGGTTATTTATTCTTCCGTATTTGTATCCCATATCTAATTGATACAATTGTTTATTATCGTTCCTGCATTATACATACGCGCAACAACATTCTTATTACCTAATGTTTCACCAATACTCCTTAAGAATCGAAATATCGATTCTTTGAGAATCCAAAAATGGATCCTCAAACTCAAAATGGGCGGCGGGGACACTTCCGTCCAGCGAAAACAGAGGCTTGTATAAAACACGTCTGTACATTATATAACTATATGAAAATATTGATTAAAGTGTTGACGAACACCGCATATTAGTTAACAATTGATTGTCCCCGCGCTCATTTTCAAGAAGGAATATGAAAATGAGTAAACAACAATCGACCGGTGCCGACCTGGTCAACAAAAGCATCATTGAGAAGTACCCCGCCCAAATGCCTTTTGTAGCGTCTGGCGCGCTCCTCGGCATCACCCCTGCATGCTACGTACTACGCAGTAGAGGGTGCTATCCCGTACGGGTTCGCCAACAGGGAGGGCGATTAATTGTGTTTACCAGTGACCAGATTGATTATCTGAATACTGGCATATCTCAGGCCGAGCTAAGCGTTAAGCCGATCCGCAAATGTCGGAAAATCAAAACAGGCAGGCCGACAAAACGGGAAGAACTTGAGGCGAAGGCCAAGGGCCTTAGTGTTAAAGAGTTGCGCGCGCAATCAACTCTGGCGGGGGCGTGACATGGCCGCATCTCGGCTGGTTCCATGCAACATTATGAGTTGGCCCCGCATCGTGGCGCTTCTACCCGACCAGAAGCTGATTTTTGTGCATTTGTGGCTGAACACTGCGACGAACAGTGCTGGATGTTATCTCTACCCGATTGGTTCGGCAGCTGGAGAGCTATCGCTATCGGCCACATCACTTGCGGAAGCTTTGCGGCGATTTCAAAAAGACGGGCTGATCGACATTGACGAATCCACCGGCGAAGTGATGATCATGGACTGGTTCCGGTGGCACACATTCAAGGGAGTTCGGCATAATATTCTTGCGAGCGACATCAAAAAAATCCAATCCGAGCGTTTAAAAAATGCGACTATTGAAAAATCAGCCACTTGCGGAGCAAGTACAAGGCAAGTAGAAGTTAAGTTAAAAACACCACCACCCGCGCGCGCGGAAAGCATAAGCAAGTCAGACCCGCACCCGCCAGTGGCGGTGGCGGGTGGTGGTGTTCTTGAAAACTTGGAAATCGAACCGACCCTCACAAAATATCGTCCACAACTCCTTGCCTGCATGACGAAGGCAGGCATCACGGATACCGTGTACGCCCAAGACCTTATTGATGAATTAGCTGGCCGCATCGACGCAGGCAACCGTGGTGAACAGCCGAAGATCGGCAATCCCGTATTGTGGCTGCAAAGAGTTGCTGCTGGCGAATTCACGCGCGCCCAATGCATCGAGGTGCAGGCTCGCAGGAAATCGGCTAAAGCGAGCGAGCAACAAGAGGTGCGCCAACAGGCTTTGCGGGCCTCCGCAGCCGAGCCGATACTCGCAGCCATGGCCTATTTCAACGCTCTTGACGATGCCTGCCGCAACAGGCTGATCGAGCAGTTTTCCGCTCACCTTTCCTCGTCCAACCCACACGTTTTTCAGTTCTTTCGCAAAAGAGGGATCGAATCCAAAGTGGTGCAGACCGAGCTTTTCAAGTTCATCACGAACTCGATCCTATCCGTTTCGACCGATGAGGCAGTGGCATGAGCAATACCAGCCAGATTGCTTTATTAACGCCAGCAGATGGAGAAACCATGAACCAACAAACAGACAAACCGAAGAAGAAGGAAATGAATGCAGGGCTGTTGGCAGCGCACGCCGTACGCTTGACCAGGATGAACGGCAAAACGCCTCTGCAGATCGGAGCAGAAAAAACCAAGACAGCACTCGATTGGGTATATCGATGGGGTTGGTCGAGCCCCTCCACTTTAGACAAGTTGGGAGGATCGGCTCGACGCGGTCTTGCGGCTCGGCTAGTAAAAAATGGCCTCCTGCGATCTACTAGAACGGAGAGTGGCGGTGCGGTTCGCGGCGTTCCTGGCTTCATCCTCACTTTGACAGAGACAGGGCAAGCCGAGGTCGAAAGATTTCGTGAAAATCTTTTGCCCTATCAGCTCGACCAATACAAAGTACGTCAGGACAAGTTGCGGCACGATCACCTGGCACAAATGGCGACGGCGAGGGCGGTGATTAATGGCAAGATTGCCGGATTCAAAACCGAGAAGGAATTGGCCGAAGAGTCAGCCAAAGGGGTAAAGCAACCCGATGTCGTTTGGCTGTTGGATAACAGCCTTCTGGGCCTTGAGGTGGAATTGACAGGAAAGTTCGGTCGACAACTTGATCAATTTGTTTACGGCTGCGTTCATGCATTGGTTGGCAATGCCAGCCAGCGTCCGCGCTTCCACCGAATCGCGATAGTGACAGATTCGCCTGCCATCAAGAAGCGATATGAGCAAGCGTTCGCGCCTGGTGCCAAGTATCAAGTTTGGAACAAGAACAGCCGTGGATACTGGGTGTCTGAAAACCAAGTTCGGACGGTACCTGATAACGTCAAGGGGCGCATCCAATGCCAGCTCATCGAGGACTGATTGTAGCGCTGGTGTTTGCCCTGTCGTCCTGCACGGACACGGACATGCTTGAACGAGAAAACAAGGCGCTACGCCAGCAGATCGAAGTGCGGCAAGCGCAGATCGATTACAACGAAAAACAGGCAAGCGTCGCGCGCGGGTGCGATTTGTGGCGTGCTATATGTCCTGACTCGATGGTGGCGCGCGGTCGTGCTGCACTCGCCGATGGATATAGCGGCAGCGGTGGATGGTTCTGGCTGTCGTTCATTCTAAAACTTGTGGCGATAGGAGCTGCGCCAGGCGCTTTCGTAGGTGTTGCAGCATGGTTGTGGTTTAGGTTCGCCAAGCCAGCAGCTGGCGAAGCCGAGGCGGCACGAATGATTGTTTCTTCCGCGCAGGCAGAAGCAGAAAAAGCCCAACAGATCGCAACACAACTTCGGCAGGACGCACAGAACACGGCAATGCGGTTGGCTGCCGAGCGCAAGAATCTGGTCGAGATACAACACCAAACGAAGCTTGCGCGCGACGAGTTGAAAATAACCAAGCAAGCGATGGATGCACTCTCATCATTTAGCTAACAGCCAATTCGACATACCGTTCCTTGCGGATGCTATCACCATGTGCTATTCCACCATAACGTGGTATCTGATTCACGCAAGCCATGTGGTATGTTCTTCGGGGCTGGTCGCCCCTGCGTGGAATGCGGAGAACCGCACAGGCACGCGCGTTGCGCGTGTCCGCTGGGGCGGATACCCTGTTCTGTATGGGCTGGACGCCCATCCTTCCCGCAATCCTTTGCCTTTCGCGGCTTCGCCGCTCCAGCGTCCTGCGCCTTTGGCTTCGTCCTCGGGGTGCGCGCGCGGAGCGCGGCTACCCCACTTCGTGGGCTCACCTGCGCGACAAGTCGCTCCGGTTCGGGCTTCGCCTTCGCCTTGAACAGGCTCACCGCCTCGCCTTTGGCTCGTCCCCCTCCTGTCGTCGTGGCTCGAACTGGGGTAGCCGCGCTTCGCTCGGCGCACGGGCTCCGCCCCCAGCATCGACCGGTCGCTTGGGCTCCCTTTCGCCCTGTCGGGCTCATTCCGATGCCGGCGCCCCCGTCCCCTTACGTCTGCCCTAGGGGGCTGCCTCCAGAGGAGACTGCGGCAAGACGGATGCGCTTATTGCTTCGCAATTCGCACATCCTTTGCCTTGTCCCATGCCGATTTTTGTCGGCGGTCGCTGCGCGTCCTTGCAAAAATTCGGCATGGCTCCCTATGTGGCGTTGTGTGCTGCGCACGGCTACGGATAGCCAAGATATAAATGGCTAACCTGTTGGATTAAGTACCGCACTTCCGAAATAGATAATGGATAAGCGATAAACGGTAAGGGATAAGTGAATTGCAATCTTGCTTATCGCCAGGCGCAGGCGCGTGCCCACGTTTTGTTAAAACTGTCCGAATAAAACCGCAGACGGACTGTGCAGCCTCGCTTCTCGACTTGAAACGGGCTTTCATCGCAAGCAGCCGAAGCTAGGGGATCGACCCTTCGAATTTCAATCACTTCCGCAATGATCCACCCCAGCGCGCTCGTGCGGATCACAAAGGCAAGTTGTCGCCGCCACGGGCTATGCCGTCGCGGCGCTTGGTGAGGCGGGCTTAAAAAAGGCGAGAGTCAAAGTCAAAAGCGCTTTGTCGCGCTACGCGCGGACTTGTTTTTTTGTCTCACTGTGCAGCACTCCGCAAATCTGCATCACTCCTGAGTCGTTCCGCCCTAACCGCGAATCCTCCCACAGCCGACAAAACAAGCGCACGGGCGCTGTGTGCTGCGCACGGTTTTGTCTGGGAGTGGATGCGCTGCGCGCAATGGTAATGACGTGCTTGCAAGTGGCCGTGGCAGTGCTCGGACGATGAAGCCGTCCTCCGCGCTGGCCGCACCAACCCCTTGCATTGTTTCCTGATCGGCTGAGGGCTGATATCGCAGGGCGCAGCAACTCAGGAGTGATACAGACAAATACAGCGCAAGTCTGCACTGCCAGGAAATCAAAGGCGGGCGAACAATCTAGCAATGATGCCATGAACCTGAAAAACTACAACTACATGAAAGGAGCGGAGTTCAAAACCCGCCAGTTCTGGCTGCCCTTCGTGGATGCGGTCGGCGTAGCCCTGCAAGTCATGGCGGACGTGAAGGAACAGGCGGCAGACTGGTTTAAGGCTTGGGTAAAGAGATTCAGAACATCACGCAAAGTGACGCTGCGGTATCTCGGGATGGATGTCGATGATGTATTGGTTATATCTGAACAAACCGAGTTATTGCTATAAAATAACGAAAGCGGCAGGCTTGTTGATGTGCCACTATCGGGCGGCAAATATGGCAGCATAGTGTGCCGGTTTGTGCTATGAAGCCGCCATTCACCTGTCCGTCCAATTGAAAGCCTTTGAAGTTGTTCGATTGATGGCACAATGTGCCTTGGTAATTGTCGAAGGGAGTCGTAATGGCGAGTACTGAAACGAATTTGGATGAATTGGAGCTTGATCTCAATAACCCGAGGTTTGACGGATTGAACAACCAAAGGGATGCCTTGGAGAAGATAGTCCTCTCTCAGGGAAGTAAGCTCGTAAATCTTGCCGAAGACATAGTTACTGAGGGAATGAGTCCCGCGCATAGGATGCTTGTTATGCGGGCACCCGGCAAGGGTGAGTCGAGATATATTGTCATGGATGGTAATAGGCGCTTGGCTGCTCTAAGGGTATTAGCGAATCCGGCAGTACTTGATGGAATGACAGGTATCGGTGACCTCACTGCCCAGAAGCTTCGCAGATTTGCCAAGGAATTTGACCTAAATGAAATCCAGCCGTTAGATGTTTTTGTTTGTAAGAACGCAGCACAAGCGAGGCACTGGATTGAGGCAATCCACACGGGCGAAAATGATGGTCGTGGCGTTGTTGGATGGGATGGTATTGCAACCGCTCGATATCGAGGCAAGAATATATCCCTCAAAGTTCTGGATTTCATAAAAGTTGCAGGGAAGTTATCTGTTGAGGAGGCTGCTTCTCTTGAACGCTTCCCGATTACCAACTTAGAAAGGTTGCTTGGCTCGCCTGAAATCCGGGAGCGACTAGGTCTATCGCTCGAAAGTGGTGACTTGCTGTCGGACTTGCCTCAAACCGAATTGCTACGCCCTCTTAAGAAGATCGTCCTCGATCTTGCTACAAAAACTGTAACAGTTAGTCATTTGAAGAAAAAAGATGATCGAATTGGATACATTGATTCTCTTGGTAAATTGTTGCCAGATTTATCCAAACGAACTGGCAATGCAGAACCGCTTGACCGCCTATCTGCGCACGCCCAGGCGAGCGCACATCAAAAGAACACTGGTGCCTCCAAAAGCCGGTCATTGCTTGAACGTAAAGTGTTAATCCCACCCCAATCACAATGCCCTCTCAATATTACGAATGAGAAGTTGCAACAGATGTGTAAGGAGCTTCGCAAGCTGCCCTTAGATACCTACCCTGTTGCAATCGCCGCAATGTTCCGTGTTTTCCTCGAACTCTCTCTTGATCACTACGGTGTCGAGCGGAAATTAGACAAGTACACTATCAATTTAGAGCTTAAGCAAAAGCTTGAAAAGGTTGCGACTGATCTTGTGGCGAACGGGGTTCATAAACGTGACCTACAAGAATTTCGCGCTTTGGCAAGCAACCCCAACAAGGTGCTTGGCATTGATCGGCTTCACGGTGTGATACATAGCCGCTATTCGCTCCCCATTGCCGCAGAACTGCGGAGTGGGTGGGCTGAAGTGCAGGACGCTTTCACCAAGATATGGGCATAACAACGTGACTGTAAAAAAAGAGATGCGACCATCTGCGTTCTACACTCCTCTCCGCTATCCAGGTGGCAAGGGGAAACTGGTTCCTTACATTAAGAATCTTTTTGAAGCGAACGGATTGGTTGATGGCGTCTATGTTGAACCATATGCTGGTGGTGCGGGTGTTGCCCTTGAGCTAGTGCTGCATGAGTATGTGAAGAAGGTCTACATTAATGACATTAGCGCAGGTGTTGCAGCGTTTTGGCGTTCAGTTCTCGACAACACAGACGCATTGTGCGCAATGATTTCTAGTGCCAATCTCACAATGGATGAATGGCGTAAGCAACGAGAAATCCAAAATCGACTTGGGGAACACGATGACCTTACCTTAGGCTTCTCGACATTTTTTCTTAACCGGACAAATCGTTCTGGAATTCTTGCTGCAGGGGTCATTGGTGGAAAAGAGCAGAAGGGTATTTGGAAGATGGATGCTAGATTTAATGCAGTAGACCTAATCCAGCGTATCCACGCTATTGCCCGAATCCGCAATCGTATCCAATTCCATCAACAAGATGCACTAGACTTCTTAGACAGTGTAGTTCCTTCTTTGCCTGCAAAGAGCCTCATCTACTTGGATCCCCCATACTATGTTAAGGGGAGCGAACTCTATTTGCATCATTATCAGCATGATGATCACGTCAAAATTGCTAAGCATATTGCTCAATTACGGAACAAAAATTGGATTGTGTCCTATGACAATGCTCCCGAAGTGAGACCGCTATATAGCAAATTTAGAAATATCGTCTATGGTCTAAGTTACAGTGTCCAAGATCGTCACAAAGGCGCGGAGATTATGTTTTTTTCTAACGGGCTAACGATCCCAGAGGTAGTGCAGCCGATGCATCTGGCTGCGTAATATTTTTGTGGTTTTTTTGAAAATTGACGGATATCCTCAATCGGGCTAGATTGCCCTTTTTCCTTGATGGACGCTGACCGCTCGGCAGACGTGCAGGTCAAAGCAGCTGTTGATCTCTATACAGTGATGCCTCTTACGCGTACTAACAGCTGGCTGGTGAATCCGTATGTTTTCATCCATAATCTCTACCAGTCGACTCGGATCGGATTCCTAGACAATGATTCCAAGATATAGGGGGAAACGTGGCAGCAATTTCTGTAAGTCTCATTAACATGAAAGGTGGAGTTGGTAAAACAACGCTCGCTGCACAACTGGCGCACGCCGCTGACAGAAAGAATCTTCGAACGCTCGCGATTGACCTTGATCCACAAGCCAACCTAAGCCAAGCGTTGATGGGTGCACAGAACTACGTGAAACATCTCAGCCAAAAGAAGCCTACAGTCGTCAACTTGTTCGAGCAATATCTGCCGCCTACCATCAGTTCTCCTAGCCCAACGAAGACAGAAATCGGCGATGTCATCATCAAAAATGCAGGGTACTGGCACAATACGACGTTGGATCTCATTCCGAGCAGGCTGGAGTTGTCCAACACGCTGAAGAATCCGACTGGCAAGGAGCGAAAGCTCGCGAAGGCACTGAGCAAGATCAGCAACGATTATGACTTGATCCTCATTGATTGTGCGCCGACTGAGTCGATTCTTACAGAGGCTGCATATCACGCGAGTCGTTACGCTCTTGTTCCGGTAAAACCAGAATTTTTGGCAACGATTGGCCTGCCTTTGTTGACGAACTCGATCATTGAATTCAAGGCGGAAAATAGCGACCATGCCCTCGACATCTGTGGCATCGTGTTCAATCACTCTTCTTCATATTCGGACGGCCCAGAAACCGAATCGTCGGTTAAAGAAGTGAAGGCTGAAGCAGTCAAGAACGGCTGGCACATCTACGACACGCACGTCAGATACTCTCGCTCATACGCCAAGGCATCGAGAGAAGGAAAACCCATCGGCTCCACCAGCTACGTGAGAGGAAACGTACCCAAGCAGTTCGCTTTGTTTGCTCAAGAATTCTTCAATTCAATTGGCATCGTCTGACAATATGACACCGCGAGAATTCCTTGACCTAGAAGTCAGCCTGATCCTGCTCAAGCACGGCAAGGAAGCGCTTTTGCAGGCTGTCGCGCGTCGAATGCAGCTTTCCGATGAAGCATTGCGGTTGGAATTAGATACGCTACTTCACGCCAAACTTGCTTCGTCTTCCAAAAAGAAGAGTGTCGCAAAACCGTTCGTTCTCGATTCCGTACTCATAGGACGCGAGGAAAAAGCCGACTACTTGCGCCAGCTATGTGCGCGATTCGAGAATCGAACCTTTCTCTCCGAACTAAAAGACGTGAAGCGCTTCTTCGATCGGCACGGAAGGTCGGCCCCTACGTGGAAATCGCGGGTACTTGCTCAAGCATCACTCTTTCAGTTTCTTGCTGACCTCCACGTTTCTGAGCTCAAGAAACTGTTGGACGAAGCGCCAACGGGCACAGAAGTTTCTTCCCTTGGGCTGATCTCCGACGAAATCCTCGGACGCAATAGGCTCGGTCAAAAGTAATTTGTGAAGGATTATATTGGCGTACAAGAGAGCTTCGCTGTTGTGGGCACGACTTAAGTGGGGAATTGATGAAACACCTTAAGTCAACCTTATATATATATTTCCACCGACGGGCTTCGGCAGCAAGCACTTGCACGTTGTGCGTCCGCTTCAGAGAAGATCGACTGTCTCTTATGTGTGTCGAGAGGTGCACTTCGCCACCGCCTGCTTTAAGGTGAGGCAAATATTTTTATGCCAGTGACCGCCCGAGTCATATTTCACCTCCTTCGTTTCGTATGTAACAATGCGCCTGTCCTTTCCCTGCGGCTGATTCATGTCATTACACAAACTAACGCTCTCCCATCTCGAAAGCCTGTTGCTGCGTGCTTGCGACGACCTGCGCGGCAACATGGATGCCAGCGAATACAAGGAATACATTTTCGGCATGTTGTTCCTCAAGCGCGCGAGTGATTTATTCGATCAGCGCCGCGAGGAACTGAAGAAAGAATTCAAGGCCAAGGGCATGACGGAAGCGGCGAGCAAGAAGCTGCTCGCCCATCCGGATCAATACTCGGGTAAATATTTCTACGTGCCGGAAGCGGCGCATTGGTCCAACGTCAAGCACCTGAAAGAGAACGTCGGCACCGGACTGAACAAGGCGCTGGCCGCCATCGAAGACAGTAATATCGATGCCCTGCAAGATGTGCTCAGCGGCATCAATTTCAACAAGAAGATCGGCCAGCGCACTCTGGGCGATGACATCCTCGCCGATTTCATCCAAAACTTCGAGAAAATTCCGCTCAGGGACGAAGACTTTGAATTTCCTGATTTGCTCGGCGCGGCTTATGAATGGCTGATCAAATTCTTCGCCGATTCAGCAGGCAAGAAAGCGGGCGAGTTCTACACCCCGGCGGAAGTCGTGCGGATATGCGTCGAGATTGCCGACCCGCAGCCCAACATGAGCGTGTATGACCCGACTGTCGGCTCCGGCGGCATGTTGATCCAGTCGCGCGATTACCTGCAAGAGTGCGGGCACGACCCGCGCAATCTTGCGCTCTATGGGCAAGAGAGCATAGGCACCACCTGGTCCATCTGCAAAATGAATATGCTGTTGCATGGCATTGCCCATGCCGACATCAGACAGGAAGACACCCTCAAGAATCCGGCGCACATGGACGAAGGCAACGAGCTGCGCCGCTTCGACCGCGTGCTGGCCAATCCGCCGTTCAGCCAGAACTACAGCAAGAAGGAACTGAAGTTCGCCGGGCGCTTCTCAGTGTTCATGCCGGAGAAAGGCAAGAAGGCCGACCTCATGTTCGTGCAACACATGCTCGCGGTGCTTAAAGCAGACGGCAAGCTCGCCACCGTCATGCCGCATGGCGTGCTGTTCCGTGGCGGAGAGGAACGCGAGGCACGGAAATATTTCATAGACAAAGGCTACCTCGAAGCCGTCATTGGACTGCCGAGCAACCTGTTCTACGGCACCGGCATACCCGCCTGCATACTGGTGATGAACAAGGCCGGAGCCAAAGACCGCAAGCATGTGCTATTCATCAACGCCGACCGCGAATATCGCGAAGGCAAGGCGCAGAATTTCATGCGCCCGGAAGACCTCGACAAGATCGTCCATGCCTACCGGCAGGGCAAGAACATCCCCGCCTATGCGCAACTCATGGCGAAGGAAGACATCGCCGCCGAGGACTACAACTGCAACATCCGCCGCTATGTGGACAACGCCCCGCCGCCCGAGCCGCACGACGTGCGCGCCCATCTGCATGGCGGCATTCCCACCGTGGAAATCGAAGCGCTGAGCCGTTACTGGAATAACTACGCGGGGCTGAAAGAAAGCTGCTTTGCGCCGCGTCAGCTCCCCTCGCCCGCAGGCGGGAGAGGGGTTGGGGGAGAGGGAGAGGGTGTTTACGCGGTTCGCGAAAAAACGTTGGGTTACGCTGCGCTAACCCAACATACGGAATCTGCGTATGCCGATTTCACCACGCCGCTTAAAGATAAACGCGCCATCGCCGCACATGTCGCCCAGCATCCCGGCGTGATCGAGCGCCATGCCACGTTCATGACCCAGCTTGAACAATGGTGGCAGAAGAATTTGCCGCTGGTGGAAGCGCTCGCCGCAGACACGAAAAAACCGCAACCGCACACCGGCAACGTATATGCCTTGCGCCGTATCCTGTTGGCGAGCATTGCCGAAACTTTCAAGAACCAGAACCTGCTCAGCCCCTACCAAGTACGCGGCGCGTTCGCCAATTACGTCAACCAGCTCAAGGCCGATCTCAAATCCATCGCCGCCAGCGGCTGGGGGGCGGAACTCATACCCGACGATGAAATTCTGCAAAGCCAGTTCCCCCAAGTACTGGCAGAACAGGAACAAGCTCACGCAAGGCTGGCGGAGCTGCAAGCGCTGTTCGCCGCCGCCGACGAAGACGATTTCGAGGACAGCGATGAAACCGGCGTGCTACCAAGTGACGAAGTGAAAGCACTTAAAGCCGAACTCAAAGACATCAATACCCGCGCCAAACTCGCCAAGAAAGAGGGACAAAAAGATGAGTGGGCAGCGTTAACGAACGAAGCCGCTGCCATTGAAAAAAATCTCACCACGCACAAGGCACTGGAAGACGAAGCCAAAGCCCTCAAGGCCGCGATCCGTAGCACCGAGAAGAAACAGGACGAATTGGTGGAAGCCGCCCGCGCCAAGATCAGCCGCGATGAAGCGCGGCAAGTCATCGTCGAACGGCTGGGCAGGCTGCTGCTGGAAAGTTATCGCGCCTACCTGCGCGCCGACCAGCGTGCCTGCGTCGCCGCGATAGAAAATCTGTGGAGCAAGTACGCGGTCACGGCGAAGGAGATCGAAGCGGCGCGAGATGCGGCCAGCACCCAACTGCGCGAGTTCTTGGTGGAGTTGGGGTATGAGTGAGTGGATTCACTCAACTGTTGGTGCGGTAACTGCCTATCAGCGGGCGGGAGGCACACCATCCGTAACTGTTGATGAGTACTACGGTGGCGAGATTCCTTTTGTCACGATTGAGGACATTACAAAGAGCACGAGATTTCTCGACAAGACTGAAAAACGCCTTTCAGAAAAAGGCTTGTTGAATAGCGCCGCTTGGTTAATCAAAGAGCCACACATCCTCTATTCGATGTACGCCACGGTTGGAAAGCCAATCATCAACCATATTCCTTGTGCGACGAATCAGGCAATCATCGCCCTCAAGGAGTCGCCGGAAATTGAGCAGTCATTTCTTTACTACCAACTTCTTTTTATTCGACCACAGGTCTACAAGTACACATCTCAAACTACACAATCAAATCTGAATGCAGGCTCAGTAAAAAAACTGTCCATCAGTTACCCGAAAGATCGACAACAGCAACAAAAAATCGTCGCTGTTTTGAGCAGTATTGACGTTGCCATCGAAAAAACCGAAACCCTCATCGCCAAATATCAGCAGATCAAGGCAGGGTTGATGCATGACCTGTTTACCCGTGGTGTCACCGCCGACGGCAAACTGCGCCCACCCCGCGAACAAGCGCCGGAGCTTTATCAAGAGACGCCTATTGGTTGGATTCCGAAGGAGTGGAAGGTAAAACTGCTTGGGACTTTGGCAGAAATCGTATCCGGTGTCACACTGGGGGCGAAGGGCGAGATCAGCGATGAAATCGAGGTACCTTACCTCCGAGTGGCAAATGTTCAGGATGGATACCTCGACCTCACCGAAGTGAAGACCGTCCGTGTGTCCCGATCTCAGCTTGAGAAACTACAGCTCCAATTCGGGGATGTGCTCATGAATGAGGGCGGTGACTTCGACAAGCTTGGCCGTGGTTCGGTGTGGCAGGAAGAGATAAAACCGTGTATTCACCAAAACCATGTGTTCCGCGTCAGACCCAGAGATGGTCAACTGCGATCCTATTTCCTAGCATTTTGGTCTCAGTCTGAGATGGGAAAAAAGTATTTTGTTCTGAACTCTAAACAGTCCACCAACCTGGCATCCATCAACTCCACTCAACTCAATCGGTTTCCCGTGGCAGTGCCTTCGTCAGTCGAACAGGAGCGAATCGAAACAAGGATTGTTGCGTTGAATGGCCATGTGGTTTCATTGGAGCAAGAACTCAGCAAACTCCACCAGCAAAAACATGGCCTCATGCACGACCTCCTGACCGGAAGCGTGCGAGTGCTCGAAGACATTCAACTTGCGACGGTGGTTTTATGAGTGAAGCTGACAAGATTCACATTCTCAAAAGTCGTGATACCTCGAAAGTGGCACATAAAGCGGTGTTCAGGTTTGGTGTTTACCAAGGCGCCACGTAGTGAATATGACGGAAAATAGACCCCTGATGCAGTCACTCCTTACGCTCGCTTGGCGCATTTGGTCCACGGGCGGTGATCCCGTGTTGGTCGAAGATGCAGCCGTGCGCGCTGAACTCGAGCCCGCACTCCTCGATGGCATGGTGCTCGAAGATGAGAATGGCCTACGGTTCGTCAGTGATCAGGCTATGGTGCAGGCCGCCGCCCAATACATCTTGCACACCGAAGGTCCTCTGCTGACCAGCACGCCCAAGGCTTCCTTCAAACGATTGCACGAAATTTTCCGTAATGAAATTGGAAAAAAGGACATGGTCTCTGGTCATGTCCTTGCACTTCTGCACAACGGCAGCCAGCTCGACGCGTATTCCTGGGGGCGACAGGCCCTCGAAGAGGGCGTCGGCGTTTTCGATGTTCTTCATGTGCTGGAAGGTGCTGTAATTCATTTCGAAAACGCGCGCGCTGAGTCAATTTTCCAGTTTTTCGCCGGCCATTACGAAAGCGTCAAGAATGACCACGCCAGCGGGCTGGCGTATCCGAAGCTTCAGGCCTGGTTTGCCCTGCATCCCGATGCTGGGCGCGGTGTGAAGGGGCTGCACGAGGCGCATCCCGAGGAGCGCAGCGGAAGCCTGTATGGCTGCTCGCTGCATGGTTTAATACTTAATGACTTTCGAAGTGGTTTTGCCTTGATTGCGGCAGCGGGCAGGTCACTGAACCCAATGATCGCGGGGCCGGCTGTTCACGTTCTGGGGTTGGCAGATTACAGTGATCCGTTGCGTCGCGCGGCTCTGAATGAAACGATCCAAATTTGCACTGAGATCCTTCGAACACCTGGACACCCCTTGCTTGGAACGGCTGTCGGAACACTGAGCCGGCTGGTAACTGTGGATGAAAGCGTGATCGTCGGCTTGTTAGACGAAGCTGGTAGGACGGCGGCACCGGAAGCGCTTTACGCGCTTTCCGAGTTTCTCTGGAGGGAAGAGAAATCGGTCGGAGGAAAAGATTGGTTTTGGCCGCTGGTACTTCATCTAACTTCGGCCAAAACAGAGCACAAGGGTATCCTCGATAACGCCGACATGATGTTGATGGGCTGGGTGCGAGATCCGGTTAAGGGGCCACGTGTCCTCGAATTTATAAACGTCTGGATATCCAGGCAGCCCAGCGGCGCCTTTGATGACGGTGGCTTGGAAACGTCCTTTTCGTCAACGGTCCATCGGATTGCAGAACAGCCGGGTGTTTTGAGCCACGCGCTGACGGGATGGCTGCTGCATGACGACAGCCGGTATCCATTGATCGCACGGAAGCTGGTTTCGCGCCTGCGCACGGAGGGCGTCACATCACTTGAAATGGATATCACGATCATTGATGAATTGACTCAAAATGAGATTCGGTTTTTGCTGCGTCGCATTCTGGGATACATCGTTGGTGATGAGGTGCAGATTCATCTTGTCTTTTCGCTAGCTCGCGCACGGGATGCAAAGAACAGAACCTTTGGTTTCGTCGCTTCTGTCCTTCAGGACCAAGTCGGTTATGACTACCCGTACCAGACGATCGAATACGTGAAAGAGCGCCTCACTGCGGAGAACGAGACTGAAGAGGTAAAGGCACTCTGCAGCAAGATCGCCACGGAGCTGCAAGAACGGTTAGATGCTCTCGACGCCCTCCCTGATCTGAAGGAGTTTCATCCCTCCTCACTGAAGATGCGCCGATTCTCTAAGGAGCGGCATCGCCAAATGAACGTGGCGATGGATGAGGCAAGTAAAGACTCTATTTGGCGCCAACTCACAACGCACATTCCACTAAAAGCGGGGCGGCGGACCTTTCAGACCATCAACGACCAATACACCGATCCTATGGAGTTGAAGCAGATGTCGCATTCGGTCGCCCTGCCACGCAGCGAAATTTCAGACCCGGCGGGTGCGGCGCGCGAACGCCTGCTTTACCGGGAAGCGAAGAAGGATTCGCCATGAGGCTCGTCATTCGCGAATACCTTGGGATGTTACGAGAGTCGGGGGAGTTTGACGTGTTACTGCCCGATTTATTACTGGCCATGAATATCGTTCCGCTCAGCAAAGCGCAAGTGGGAGTGAGGCAGGCCGGCGTCGATATCGCGGCCGTTGGAAATGACGAAACTGGGCAACGAACGTTATGGCTTTTCGTCCTGAAGCGCGGTGACCTCGGTCGGCGTGACTGGGATGGCAACAAACCGCAGGATGTGCGCCCGTCTTTGGAGGAAGTTAAGGACGTTTATCTCCGCAATAACGTTGCCCCTGAACATGCAGGGCTACCTGTGAAAATCGTTGTAGCCACGACCGGTGATTTCAAGCAGGATTTTGAACAAAACCGCGTGGGATACGCGGATGCAAACACGCAACCAGGTCGGACATACGAGTTCTGGAACGGTGATCAAGTAGCAGCGCTCCTTGAACAGCACCTCCTAAACGAGTATGCGCTTCCCGCAACTGCCCGTTCTCAACTGCGTCGTGCGCTCGCACTTGTCGGAGAGCCAGACTACGAATTGGAGCACTTTTTTTTGCTACTCAAGTCGCTTCTCGTTTGGGGCATCGACGAGGCCACTGGGGAAGCGAAAAGCGAACGAGAATGTCTTCGAGCACTGGTCACGACGAGCCTTGCCTTAGGCATTCTGTGCCGATGGTCTACCCAAGAAGGAAATCTACGTAGCGCGGTTATCGCCTGTGAGCGAACTCTCCTATGGACCTGGGAGGCGATCCGAAGCACGAATTTCACGGAGAACCAAAGCATTCTTCGTGGGTATGTGCGACTTGTTGATGTTTATCTGAACACAACCGTGGAGTACTTCAACAAGGTCCAACCCCACCTCCATACCGACGATGCACTGGCTAAATACCATCGAGAAGCGGCGCTCCTCACCGAGCGAGTGTTTGATGAGATTGGACTCTTAGCGAGCATCGGTCTGTGCCATCTACTCTGGGGCGTGACCACCAAGGATGAAGAGCGCATCAAGGGCGCTGGCGCCGTGGCTGATACTCTGCAAGCATTCCTCAAGACGCACCGTTGTTCCGGGTCACCCCGCTACGACGGGCAGTCCATCGACATCTCCCTTGCACTGATGCTTCTTTTCTTGAGCGAACGAGGCGAGTATGCAAAAAACTGGCTGCAAGAGTTGATCGGTCGCCTTACTTTCGGGTTCAGGATCGGGCAGTGGTTTCCTATTTCAACAGATTCCTTTGACGACCTTGTGGCATTTGAGATTGATCGCGAGGAGGTGGACATGGACAAACTTAAGGAGACTTCTTGGATGGTTCCTACGGTCGCTCAATGGGCCGCAGCACTGGGTGAAGATGAGGCGTATACCCATCTTGTGGGGCTGCGCACGGATGCGCTGAAAGATACTTGCTTCCAGCTCTGGTACCCGGATCAGAAAACCGACGAGGTGATGTATCGGGGCCCGGCGCATTTCGAAAGTGGCATCGCAGAGGCGCCAGTGGCGCTACCTCCGACAGCCGAGGAGATGCGAGCCAACATGAAACGGACACGCACGGACTCTCCCGTGAAGGAGCCGGTCGAATCCTCGGCAAGTAGGGCAGGTCTTGCGTGGCTAGACTTCATCGCGAGCCGCCATTTCAGAACGCCCGTAGATCCCGCGTTCTGGCAAAAGCTCGGTGAGGAGCAGATTGTGGGAACAGGACGTGAAGTATTTAGAGAGGGGGATGAATGACGCGGGTGAATTATCGGGTTACGCTGCGCTTACCAGACCTAAGAGGCCATATCTTGATCGGTCCGAGAATACCCCATGAATAGCAAACTCCCCATCAACCTAGCCGATCTCCTGCGCCAGCGCACAGTCGAAAGCGATCGCATCGAATACAAGGCGGGCTGGAACCCGGACGCCATCGTGCGCACGCTGTGCGCGTTCGCCAACGATTTCGAGAATCTGGGCGGCGGTTACATCGTCATCGGGCAGGACTGCGATGCCAACGGCCAGCCGGTTTTTCCGCCGATTGGTATACCCGCCAATCAACTGGACAAGATTCAGCGCGAGCTGATTGGGTATTGCAACCTGATCCAGCCGCCGTATTTCCCGATGCTGAGCGTGGAGGTATTTGAGGGCCGCAACCTCATCGTGCTGTGGGCGCCGGGCGGGCAAAACCGTCCTTACAAGGCGCCTGCGGCGGTGACAGCCAAACTCAAGGTCTATCAGTATTTTATCCGGCGCTATTCCAGTACCGTCGAGGCGCGCGGCGCGGATGAGCGCGAGTTGCTCAGTCTTACGGCGACCGTGCCTTTTGACGATCGATATCATCAAACCGCCAATATGGGGGACCTCTCGCCGCGATTGATGGAGGAGTTCTTGCGCGAGGTGGGCAGTGATCTCGCAGAAGAGGCCAGGACACTCTCGACCGAAGCCTTGGGCCGACAGATGAATGTGGTGGGCGGCCCGCAGGAAGCGCCTTTGGTGAAGAATGTGGGGTTGCTCTTTTTCAACGAGCACCCTCACCAGTATTTCCCTGCGACGCAGATTGACGTGGTGTGGTTTCCCGAGGGCGCTGGGGGCGACCGCTTCGAGGAGAAAATCTTTCAGGGGCCTCTCGCCCGTATGACCCGCGAGGCGCTCGACTATATCCAGCGCAACTATCTTCGGGAAACTGTCATCAAACACCCGCACCGGGCCGAAGCCGAGCGCTTCTGGAACTTTCCCTATGCGGCTATTGAAGAGGCTGTGGTCAATGCCGTATACCACCGCTCTTATGAAGAACGGGAACCCATCGAAGTTCGGATCACCCCGGACGATCTGGTGGTGTTGAGCTTTCCCGGGCCGGATCGCTCCATTCGCATGGAAGAGCTGCGGGCCGGCAGAGCCGTCAGCCGCCGCTACCGCAATCGCCGTATCGGGGAGTTTCTCAAGGAACTGGATCTCACCGAGGGGCGTTCCACCGGGATACCCAAGATTTTGAAAGTGATGCAAGAGAACGGCTCTCCCGCGCCTGAATTCGAGAGCGATGACGACCGCACCCACTTTTTGATCCGCTTGCCCGTTCATTTGAGGGCGATGGGTCAGGCGGAAATGGGGGCCCAGTCGGGGGCCCAGTCGGGGGCCCAGTCGGGGGCCCAGTCGGGGGCCCAGTCGGAACAGATCATGGCCGCGCTCCTGAAGGCGCCTCTATCCATGAACGAACTGGTGACGACCTTGGGGCTGAAAAGCAAGACAGGCTCGCTGAAGAGAACGGTGAACGAGTTGCTTGCCGATGAGTTCATCGAGTACACCATTCCTGACAAACCAAGCAGCCGCCTCCAGAAATACCGCTTGACCAGCAAGTGGCAGCAAATGCTCGAAGGTGCCGGAGATTCGGAGTGAGTGAGTTCCTCCACGTCGAAAAACCCTTCCTCGACCAGCTTGCGGCGCTGGGCTGGACGGCCACCGATCAGGGTGTGTGATTCACTCTGTCCTGGCGCAATCAATCCGCCATATCCGCCGCTTATTCCGCCAATAGTTCTCGGCGCACTTGGCTAAAACGCGCCATACATACAAAAAGGTAAACCACAGGTTTATTTTTGTGGTTAAATTTAAACCTTATGAGCCGGTAAGCATTGCGGAGTTTGCAAAACCAGATAAACATCAACCATGGGTTTAGCTAAATCAAAAAAGACCAGTAGCTTGATAAGCCAGTTGCTTCAGGCCTTGCCCGAAGGTGTCGCCGTGCCCAGCGCATGGCTTTTGGCGAACGGTATCTCGCCGCAACTGGTACGCAAGTATGTGGCGAGCGGCTGGCTGGTGCCGTTGGCACGGGGTATTTATGCCCGTCCGGCTTTTATTGTGGGGTGGCAAGGGGCGGTGTTGGGTTTGCAGCGGCTGGCGCAACGTCCGGTGCATGTGGGCGGGCTCTCCGCGCTGAACCTGCAAAATTTGGCGCATTACCTGCCGCTAGGCGGGGTGTCATCCATCCATCTGTGGAACGATGCCGCACCTGTGCGATTGCCGTCTTGGGTGACGGGTATCAAGCTTCCTGAAGTTTTGTTGTTTCATCGCGAGCAATTGTTTGATCCTGCGCTGCAACGCGAGGGGTTTGCCAGTGTTTCAACCCAAGTGCGCGACTGGAAGCTTGTGGTGTCGGCGCCGGAGCGGGCGATCATGGAGGTGCTGAGTCTGGTGGACGAAACCCCGGACAGTTTCAGCCATGCGGCGGAGTTGTTCGAGGGGTTGCCCGCGCTGCGACCCGCGCTGGTGCAACGTTTGCTGGCGGGCTGCCGCAGCATCAAGGTCAAGCGCTTGTTCCTGTTTTTGGCGACACGCCAAGGCGAACCGTGGAACCGCAAGCTGGACGTTGCACGCATCGAGCTGGGCAGCGGCAAGCGTATGGTGACGCGGGGCGGGTGTCTGGATGCGCGCTTTTTAATCACGGTGCCGGAGAGCTTGAGTGCTGGACCAAAATAATCCTTACCGTCAGCAAGTGGCTCTGCTGCTTGAGGTGCTGCCGCTGGTAGGCCGCGAGCGTTGCTTTGCGCTGAAGGGCGGTACGGCGATCAATCTGTTCGTGCGCGACATGCCGCGTTTGTCGGTGGATATCGATCTGGCTTATCTGCCGGTGCAGGATCGTGCGATCAGTCTGTTTGAAGTGGCGGCTGCGCTGGAGCGGATTGCCTTGGCAATCGAGTCGCGGCTGCGCGGTTCGACTGTGCAACGCACTATTGTTGCAGGGCAGCTTATCAAGCTGGTGGCCTGGCGCGGCGGGGTGCGGGTGAAGATCGAGGTTTCTCCGGTGTTGCGCGGTTGCGTGCGCGAACCGGCGGTGCTCGGCGTGAGCGCGGCAGTCGAGGAGTCGTTCGGATACGTGGAAGTGCCGGTGGTGCATGTACACGATCTTTATGCCGGCAAGCTGTGCGCCGCACTGGACCGGCAGCATCCGCGCGATCTGTTCGACGTGCGCCTGCTACTTGAGAATGAAGGCATGGGAGAAGGTCTGCTTGAAGTGTTTGTGGTGTACCTGCTGAGCGGCGACCGGCCACTTTCGGAATTGCTTTCCCCCAATCGGAAGCCGCTTGCCGCGACGTTTGAGAATGAGTTTGTCGGCATGACGCTGATCCCGGTGACGCTGGCAGAATTGGAGCAGACGCGGGAGACGATGATCGCGCTTATCTTGGAACGATTGACCGAACGGCAAAGGCAATTCTTGCTGAGCTTCAAGCAAGGCGAGCCGGATTGGGCGTTGTTGAATTTGCCCGGCGTTGCAAACTTGCCCGCCGTGCAATGGAAGTTACTGAACATTCGGCGCATGGCTCCCGCCAAGCGAGCGCAGGCGCTGGAACGTTTGCGTGAAGTATTATTGGGATAACCATGTCCGAATACATCCACGTCGAAAAACCTTTTCTGGAACAGCTTGCCGAGCTGGGCTGGCAGGCGATCGATCAGGGTGCCGGTATCATTCCTTCCGATCCTGCGCCAAGTCTGCGTACCTCTTTCCGCGAGTGGCTGCTGCCCGAGGTATTCCGCAGTGCCGTGCGCGCAATCAACACTACCGAAGACGGCAAGCTGTGGCTGACCGACCGCCAACTGGACGAGTTGCGCGACCAGATTTTGCGCCAGCCGAACCGCACGTTGCTGGAGGCTAACGAGGCGATACAGTCCTTGTTGTTCAAGGCTCAGGTGGATGCGAATGAGTTGACCGGTGAGCAAGACCCGGTGGTGAAGCTGATCGATTTTGCCAACCCAGACAATAACCAGTTCCACGCCATCAACCAGTTCCGCATTGATACGCCGGGCTGTGTGAAGCAGTTCATCATCCTGGACATCGTGCTGTTCGTGAACGGCATTCCGCTGGCGGTGGTGGAGTGCAAGCTGGGTAGCCCGACTTGTGCCAACCCGATGCACGAGGCCTTTGTGCAGTTGCAGCGTTATCGCAATGCGCGCGAGGCGACAGAGGAAGCCGGGTTGAAAGAGGGCGAGCCGCGCCTGTTTCACACCAACTTGCTGCTGATCCGCAGCAGCGGTGCAGAGGCAGATTACGGCACCCTCACCTCGGGAGAGGAACATTTTTACGCCTGGAAAACTCTGTGGCCGGAAAGCGATGAGAGCTTAGGTAAGATGAATCCGCAGCAGCGGCTGATTCAGGGCATGTTGAGCAAGCAAAACTTGTTGCTCCTGTTGCGCACTTGTGCGGTGTTCATGGATACCGATTCAGGCAAGCGCATCAAGGTGGTGGCGCGCTATCAGCAATTCCGCGCAGCGGGCAAGATTATCGGGCGGCTGCGTCGAGGCGAGACACCGATGGAACGCAGCGGTGTGGTGTGGCATACGCAGGGGTCGGGCAAGTCGCTTACCATGGTGTTCGTGGCTCGCATGTTGCGCGCATCGCGCGACCTCAATGATTACAAGATTCTGCTGGTTAATGATCGCGTCGATCTGGAAGATCAGCTTGGCGAGACGGCCGCATTGATTGGCGGCAAGGTGAATGTGATCGAGAACACGCAGGGTCTGCGTCGGCATCTGGCGACGGACAGCTCCGATATCAACATGGTGATGGTGCATAAATTTCAGGAGCGCAAGGAGACGCTGACGCCGCATGTGGCCGAGGCTCTTGGCACTTATCTGGCGATGCCTGCGGCCAGCACCTTTGGCGTAGTGAATACGTCCGAGCGCATCATCCTGATGATAGACGAGGCGCACCGCACGCAAGGTTCCGACCTTGGCGACAATCTGTTCGAGGCATTTCCCAATGCCACCCGCATCGCTTTCACCGGCACGCCTCTGATTACCGAGCGGCACGGCGGGAAGAAAACATCAAAGCGCTTCGGTGAATACATAGACACATACCGCTTGATGGATGCGGTGCATGACGGCGCGACGCTGCAAATTTTGTATGAAGGCAAGACCGCCGATACCGCGCTGAACGAGAAGCACGAATTCGATACCAAGTTTGAAGATTTGTTTCGCGACCGCAGCGAGGCCGATCTGCTGGCGATTAAAAAGAAATACGGCGCGACCGGCGACATTCTGGAAGCGGAGCAGCGCATTGCCGCGATTGCGCGGGACATGGTCAACCACTACATCAACAACATCTTGCCTAATGGTTTCAAGGCGCAGGTGGTGTGCCACTCCAAACTTGCCGCGATACGCTATCGGAGCGCGATTGAAGTGGCCTTGACTGAGCGCCTTGAGCGGGAGCGGCTCAAGGCCGCGCCCGATCAGGAATTGATAGATCAAGTCGCCTTTCTCAAGGCGGTGGTGGTGATCTCGTCGGATGGCACCAACGAGGCGGCCTATGTCACGCAAGCGCGCAAGCAAGCCAAGGCGTGGAATGCGGTTGAGAACTTTTGCAGGCCTTTCGACCGTGATGATGCGAGCAAGGAACTGACGGGCATCGCGTTTCTGATTGTTTGCGACATGCTGATTACCGGATTCGATGCGCCTGTCGAGCAGGTGATGTACATCGACAAGAAGATACGTGAACACACTTTGTTGCAAGCGATAGCCCGTGTAAACCGGGTAGCCAAGGGCAAGAAGCGCGGCTATGTGGTGGATTACATCGGGCTTGCCAACCATCTCACCGAGGCGCTGACGCTTTATGCCGCGACCGATGAGCAGGAGGAGTTACGCGATGGCTTGAAAAATATTTCGTCTGAATTGCCAGTGCTGGAAGAGCGGTATCAACGGCTGGTGCAGTTCTTCAAGGCGGCAGGTGTGAAGAGCATCGAGGATTTTGTGCAGGGGCGATTGGGCAATATCGAGGCCGATGCAGTTGTGGTTCACGCGGCGGTGTCCACATTAAAAGATGAAAGGTTGCGCGCGGATTTCGAGGTTTATCTGAAAAAGTTTTTCATGAGCATGGACATCATTCTGCCGCATGAGTCGGCACAACCCTACCGTGTTCCAGCCAAACGCTTCGGCTATATCCTGAGCGTGACCAAGGAGCGTTACAAGGACGAGAGCCTGGACTTGGGTGACGCGGGCGACAAGGTGAAGCGGCTGGTCAACGAGCATCTGGTGAGTTTGGGTATCAATCCAAAAGTGCCGCCTGTGGAACTGCTGGCTGAGGATTTTCTCGATCAGCTTAATCGCCACGCGAGCGGTAACGATGAGGCCAAGGCCAGCGAGATGGAGCACGCTATCCGCAAGCATTGCACGGTGAAATTCGACGAAGACCCGGCGTTTTACAAAACACTCTCGGAGAAAATGGAGCACTTGATTGACCAGTATCAGGGCCAATGGGATTTGCTGGCGGACGAACTGGAAAAGTTGAGAGCGGAAGCCGCCGCAGGACGTACTGCGCGTATTGAGGGGTTGGATAAGGAAGCGACGACGTTTTATGCTCATGTGGTCGATCTTGCTTTCGGCAAAGAGGGCGTCCCGACAGGACAAGCTGCCAAAATGAAGGCATTGATGGCGAATATTGTTGGGCTGCTACAGGAGACCATCGGCATTATCGATTTCTGGAACAACCCATCAGAGCAGAAGCGATTGCGCGGCGAATTGAATACGGCATTACTGATGGCTGACATTCCGGAGGTGACAGTGTGTTTTGAGCGGTTGGCGGTGGAAATCATGAAGCTGGCAAAGAATCGCCATGAAGAATTATTGAAAGGTTGATGCCATGTCAGCGAGACGTGTAAGAGATATCGAATACCAACTATTGCGCAGTGGCGAGCGCAGGACTGCGGATATTGTCATCGAGCGCAATGGGCTGATTTCCGTTCGAGTGCCGGAGCATCTTTCCGTGGAACAAGCCGATGCGGTTGTGGAGCACAAACGGCTCTGGATATACCGCAATTTGGCCGAGTGGCGTGATTTGAATGCGGCGCGTGTTGTGCGCGAATGGGTCAATGGCGAGGGATTTCTCTATCTAGGTTGCGCTTATAGGTTGTTACTGACGCAAGAACAAGATGAGTCGCTTAAGCTTAAGGATGGCCGCTTTTGCTTACTACGAAAAATTGTTGAGGCGGGCCACGAAGATGCGGCCAAACAGGTATTTGAAAGGTTTTATGCCGAAAAAGCAATGGAGCGAATCAATAAACGTGTAGCCTATTTTGCACCCAAGGTTGGCGTTACTCCGATATCGGTAGAGGTAAGGGAAATTGGCTATCGCTGGGCAACTTGCACCTCGGATGGAAGACTGAGCTTTCATTGGAAGTGCATGATGGCATCACCTAAAGTCATCGATTACATCGTGGTGCATGAGCTTTGCCATTTACATCATCTGGATCACACCGATGCGTTTTGGAATGAAGTGGATAAAGTGATGCCGGACTATGCAGAGAGAAAGTCATGGCTAAGGGAGAACGGTGCTGCCCTGGACATCTGATAGTGCGTTTGAATTGCCATTGATGCGTTTCATGAATGACCCTTCTAGTGTCAGGTGCCGCACGTTGCCAGTGTTTGCTATGCGGCGATCTGAATAACTGACCCGAACGCAAAGCACCAAGGGCAGCTTGTATGGTTGCGTATAACGAGGGATGAATTTCGGGTCGGTGCCATTAGCTGCCACTCAACCAACGGCGAAATTTCTCAGCAAAAGCTATACTTATCTATGTGTCATTATACTGAGCCGTCGAGAGCGCTATGTCAGATGATCAAGAAGCAGTGAAAGTTGAGCTTGGCGAGGAACTTTTCCCCAAAGGTTTGGGCGTTACTAGTGGTCTGGAAAAGATACGGAAACGCCTTCTCGACCTGACACTGCGAAACAAGCTCATAAACTTCTACAAGCTCTCTGGCGGACGACCCGCAGGGAAGCTTCTGCGAATCATTGATGCTTCCCCTGATAAACTGTTCGATGCACTCTACATAGAGGGCCGTAGTGTTGAAATCCTGCCAGTTCCTGAGCCACTCAAAAAAGATTGGGAATTCAACGAGGCGGGACAAGCTAAGAAACCAGACATACGAGTCCACGCTCAGCGCTGCGGTATCAATTCCAACTTCGAGCTTGGCGAGGCGAGCGGGGATGAACTGCAAACTCTGGTTTACCCTGAGGAACTTGAAGCGACTCTGAAAAAGATTGACCAGGCTGCACGGCTCTCAGTGGAAGAAACGGGCACGAATGTCTTGCACTTGGTGTTCGGTTTCCTCGAATGGTACGAGTCCGAGGAATCAGAAGTAGTCCTGCGTGCCCCATTGCTGATTCTGCCCGTCCTACTCAAACGTGGTGGCGTTAATCCAGAGACAGGCTATTTCCGCTACTCGCTCGAATATAGTGGGGAGGACGTAGTTGAAAATATCACCCTGCGTTACAAGATGGCCCGAGATTTCGGGTTGGAGTTACCCCCGCTATCAGAACTCGAAACACCTGAGCAGTATTTCCTGAAAATCACTGAATTTGCTAAGCCACGGCTTAACTGGAATGTCCGCATTGAGGCATGTCTATGCATGCTCTCTTTCGGCAAACTGCTGATGTACCTAGATTTGGATCCCAGCAAGTGGCCAGCATCTGAAGAACTATCCAAGAACGTTCTGCTAAAAGCACTGTTTGAAGGAACGGATAGAGGCGAAACGCAATCTTTCGCAACCGAGTACGCAATCGACGATAACGTAGAAGCTTCAGCTATTCCTATTATCTATGACGCAGATAGTTCCCAGCACAGTGCGTTGATCGATGCTCTCAAGGGGCAGAACCTTGTCATCGAAGGGCCACCTGGTACAGGAAAGTCCCAAACCATCACCAACCTCATTGCCGCTGCACTGGCTACGGGTAAAACTGTATTGTTTATTTCCGAGAAGCTAGCTGCCCTTGAAGTAGTGAGACGAAACCTTGACAGGGCTGGGCTGGGGAAATTTTGTCTTGAGCTTCACAGTCACAAAACGCAGAAGAAAAGGCTGCTGGAGGATATCAAACTTCGCAAGGAAGCAAAGTTTCAGCATCCAGCAGAGCTTGGGCAAAAACTCGACGAATTGGAAGATAAGCGGGTAAGGCTCAAACAGTATGAACAGTCAATAAACACCGTCATTAACAATAGACTTGACAAGTCTGTCCACACAATTCTCTGGTCGGCCGAGCGCCATCGTAGTGCTCTTGGCGACAAAGCTAACTTGCTTGGTGGACTAACCCTAACGGACGCAACAGATACAACCTCGTTTGAGTTTACCAAACGGCAGGAAGCTATTTCGCAATTGGTCAAGCATTTTGAAGATGTCACAGACTGGGGTGCAGCAAGCCCATGGTTCGGCTATGTGCCGCACAACTTGCTATTTGGTGACGACCAAGCGGTTAGCCAAGCACTGACGAAACTAATGAACGATACGGTTACTGCCCAAGAGTTACTCTCAAAGGCAGAAGTAACCGTCGGCACCCATCTGCCACAAGATCAGAAAAGGACTGGTGAGCTGATACGAAAAATAGGGGAAATTAATTCACCACCAGCAGATGGTGTTTTTGACCTTCTGCCCGATTTATATAACGAGAAAAACCGGCAAGCCTTGCCAGATTTTGAGCGGTGGTTGTCATTCGTCGGGAAGACCGAACCTGTTCTTGCAAATTCCTTCAAGGAATTTGAGCAGGTGACCGACGCAGACAAGCATTTTATTGCCAAGCTCTATGCTGACGCATCAGGGCTTAACCAGCAACTTGCCGATGCTTCAATGTTGCGCACCCGCTCGGCTAAATGCCTGGAATTGATCCAAGGGCTGAAGCGAGCCACAAGTGTGCTCGACAAAGCAGGTACGGCATTATCGATTCCCTGTGTGAGCCGAACTGAACTGGGAACACTCGCCAGAGTGGCGACAAGTCTTGGCAGTGTTCCGCTTGAACTGATGGATTTGGTAACACCATTGTGGCTGGAACCGTCTGCCGAAAGCCTTTTGACAACTGCAAGCAAGGAAGCCGAGGCGATTCGCCACAGTCGGCAGGTTCAGAACACGATATTTACCCTATCGACACTTCCTCAATCTGGTCGGCTGGACGAAGCTCTTAGTGCATTCACAAGTGGTACGGGATTGTTCCGTGTGTTCAAAAAAGAATGGCGGGAGGCGAGCAACCTCTACAAGAAAATCAGACTGGGTAAGAAACGATTTTGGCTGAATGCCGAGCAATGTGTCTATGAGCTTCGTGGCTTGTTGGAATATGAGGACGTAAAAGGCAAGTTTGAAGCTAATGCCGAGTACCGAAGACTTTTAGGTGTGACCTACCAGGGGATAGATACCGACTTTTCTCGGGTTATGCCCATCGTCAGATGGGAAGCTAAACTACGCAAGGAGCTAAGTGGCTTTACGGGACCCGATAGCAGTTTTTCCATTCGGAGTTTGCTCGCCACTAAACCAGAGACCCTTGAATGGCTTGCGTCAGTAACCCCCGCAGTAGAAGAACAATGGCAATACATCAAGGACTGGGAAGGTTTTATAAATGCTGTCTTTCCTTCTGGTTCAATACCTCCCAAATTGAATTTTGAGTATCCCCGCCAAGTCGCTACAGAACTTCAGCAAATAGCACCTCGTCTCAATGAGATTTCTGATGGATTGGAGTCTCTTTTCAAAATTTCCGTAAACACTGAAGACGCTCAAAATTTAAGCCAAGCCTTGGGGGAATTCCGGAATTGCACTTCCTACATTTCAAGCAGTGTCCTTCCTAGTGTCCTTAAAGGGTATTACAAGGGAACGGCCACTAATTTTGCCCCAATTCGTTCCACTTTGACTTGGTGTGAAACGGTATCAAAAACACAGGTTGATTTTGAGTCTTGGTTGCTGGTCCAGACGGCTCTTGAGAAGCTTCAGTACCTCACACAATTGGCTGAGGGGCTTCGCGGTTATTGGTCAAGTGTTGCCGAATTCCGAAACACACTATCTCAATTTGGTTCCTTGGATTGGGTGCAATGGACTGGAGCGGATAGCCCGACAAATACACAAATTATAGAAAAGGCTGAGAAGGCATTGGGGGCGCTGAATGCTCTGATGAATTGGGCTGATCTTGCCAGAGCTGTCAATATCGTGAATAGCTACTCTTTAGGCAGACTTGTTGAAATGGCATGGGATAAAACGCTGGAGCCAAAACAGTTAGAAAATGCCTATCAGTATTGTTTCTATCACTCCATTGCCAAGTCGATAATGCTGAAAAACCCTGTGTTAATGCAGTTCTCAGGCGTGACCCATGCTGATATTCGAAAGCGATTTATCGAGCTGGATAATGAAATCATTAAGCTAAACGGAGCGAAGTGTGCTTTCTCCATTTCTGCCCGGACTGTGCCCCAAGGAAATGGGAGAGGCGCGGTGGGAACGTGGACTGAGGATGCCGTCCTTTCCAATGAAATTTCAAAACAGAAACGGCACATTCCAATCCGCCAGCTGATTAACAGGGCTGGGAAAGCCCTGATAGCCTTAAAGCCATGTTTCATGATGGGCCCGCTGTCTGCTGCGCAGTATCTGGAGGCAGGGAAGCACAAATTTGATATCGTTGTGATGGACGAAGCCTCCCAGTTAAAGCCGGAGGAAGCTTTGGGTGCGGTTGCGCGAGGCAAGCAGCTAATTGTTGTCGGAGATCCGAAACAACTGCCGCCGACCAGCTTTTTTGACAAGATGACCACGGACGAGACAAGCAATCCAGATGATGACTCCGCTGTTGAGGGAGCTGAATCTATTCTGGACGTTTGCTCACTCATTTTCCAACCTGTCCATAGGTTGCGCTGGCATTATCGATCACAGCATCAATCGCTGATTGCTTTCTCCAATCGACATTTTTATAACGAGCGACCTCTAATCATTTTCCCGTCCCCTCACGGGCACTCAAATGGATTGGGTATACGCAATCACTATTTCCCGGACGGGCTGTACGAGGGGCACAGGAACAAAGTGGAGGCAGTGAAAGTGGCCGACGCAGTCATCGCTCATTTTCGTAATTTTCCTGAACATTCCCTCGGCGTGGTTACCTTAAACATTTCTCAGCGCGATTTGATTGAAGAAGAAATTGATAGGCGATTGAAGATTTACCCGCAGGCACAGGAGTACCTAACCCAGTGGCAAAATCAAGGATATCCATTCTTTATTAAAAATCTGGAGAATGTCCAAGGTGATGAGCGTGATGTGATCTATATTTCGACAACTCATGGGCATCGGCCAGACGGTAAGTTTGTCATGAACTTCGGGCCAATTAATAAAGAGCAGGGCTGGCGACGTTTGAATGTACTTTTTACCAGAGCAAAGAAACGGATCGAGGTATTTACCTCGATGAGTCCTTCGGATATCCGGATCGATGCGGGCACCCCCAGAGGGGTGAAAGCGCTCAAAGACTACCTCGTGTTTGCGCGCGACGAGATATTGGAAGCTCCTGAAATTACAGGGAAGCCGTTTGATAGCGAGTTTGAGGTGTCCGTGGCGGGCATGCTGGCCAATAAGGGATATGAGATTGTCCCCCAATTGGGAGTTGCTGGGTTCTTTATTGATTTGGCCATTCGGCATCCAACCAGTCCCGGTGATTTTCTGGCGTGTATCGAATGCGACGGAGCTACGTATCACTCGGGCTTGTCGGTACGGGATAGGGATCGACTAAGGCAGGAAGTTCTGGAGCGATTGGGTTGGGTAGGAAAGATTTACCGTATCTGGTCGACGGATTGGTTCAAGGACCCCAAGAGGCAACAGGAAAAGTTGCTGGATTTTTTGAAGAAATTGGAAGATCTCTCGCCGCCCTTGACCGTTGTGGCTGAGGTCGCCCCGGTGATGTGGGAACAGACTGAACTCATCGCTACTAGCGGGCTTGAAATTGAGGTTGGAGATTATGTTTCCTATTGTTATATCGATGACGAGTCCAAAGAAATTTCAGTGCAGATTATTGCGGGAATAAGCAACCCATCTGAGGGGCTAATAAACCAAAATACTCCGCAAGCAAAAGCTCTACTAGGCTTGTGTGTGGGTGATGAAGAAGATGTAAAACTTCCCTTGGGGGAGAGAAGAATTAGAGTGCTCGATATACAAAGGTAGTATGAAATGGCCTACACCGACCGTCGCCTTTGTGTCGGTTGCTCCACTTTACGACTGACCGCTACCGAGTGATCTGAATAATTGACTTGAACGCAAAGCGCCACTGACCGCTTTCAAGATGGATATTACAATGACCGAAGGGCGGCTACGGTGCCTATTCTGTTGAAGTACGACACGAAGTCGCTTGTAGAAGTTGTTCACACTTCTGTGAAGGGAACCTTGTTTATTATCAGCCCCTTTATCAACTCATCTTCCTTGCCAGCTTAAGCGTGTCCAGATGCGTGTAGCGCCGCACCATCTCAGCATTGCTGTGCCCCGTGATTGACTGCACTTCTAACAGCGACAAACCCGCCTCGACCATCCGTGAGGTGGCCTCATGCCGGAGATCATGGAAGACAAAATCTTCGATCTCGGCAGCCTCGCAAGCCGACGCCATGGCGCGAATCAGGCCATCTTGAGTGACATTAAACACCTTTCCGCCATGTATTGGGCGAGGTAGGGCGGAGAGCAGGGCAAGTGCGGCATCACCCAGCGGGATAACTCGATCCTTGCCGTTCTTCGTGTCCAGCAAAGCGACAGAACGCATGGAAAGGTTGATGTTTTCCCAGCACAGGCCAAGTGATGCGGGGCGTGTGCTGGTGGCAGCTTTGCCAATGATTTCTGACTGCCGGGCAGCAGTGGCAACAGCAAACCGGACGACTAGAGGAATATCTTTGTTCCTGCACGACTTGTCGAGTGCAGCCAGCAATATTTTTTCTTCTTTCCCCGCGAAACGCCTAGTGCGCTCCTTCGACTTGGCTGGCTTAAATTCATCGTCAATCTCACGGACAGGGTTTGTCCGGCAGTAATTCCAGCGTTTTCCCCGCGCGGCTTCAAACACCGCAGAAAGCAACATCACCTCCAGTCGGATGGTTGCCTCACTAACCATCATATCCGGGTTGCGCTGGCTTCGATCCGCACGACGCTCTGCAACGAAGTCTTCAATGTCTTCTATCGTGATTAACGACACAGCCTTGCTCGACAACGGATGCTTTTGTAGCCGCTTAATGCGCACCAGCTCCTGCTTCTCTCCCTTTTTGCCTGCACTACGTTCTTCGGCATAGCGATCCAGGCACTTCGATAGCGTTGTCGCCAGCACGGCCTTGCGCGGGACGAACTCACCGCGAATCATGTCGGCTTCAACGGTTGTCGCCCAATCCTCGGCGAGCTTCCGTGTCGGGAAAGTTTTGCTGATTGCCGGATGCCCGGCCTTCCGGATTTTTGCCTGATACTGGCCGTCGCCGCGCGGTACAATTGCCGCCATAATTTTCTCCCTACTGTCCCAACACTGTCCCAAAAACTAATTATAACTCCTGAGAGCCGCGCCAATGCTGGTATTATACACGGACTTAAAATCCGTCGCTTGGGTAAAACCAGCGTGCCGGTTCGATTCCGGCTCCGGGCACCAAATCAATTAGTTATTGTGTTTTATGGGCTATTCTTCGGAGTGGCTTTTTTGCTTTATGGGGCACTGGCGGGGCACTTCAGAAAACAATACCGCACTCACATTGCCCAAAGAGCCTTAGTAAAGGATACTTCCGGTCTGGCAGTAAAATGTCCCATGCATCGTTCCTCACTCAGAAAGTATCCCTTTATCAATGGCCAACCCGAATCTCTCTTCCTTCATCTGGTCCGTTGCCGATCTGCTGCGCGGCGATTACAAGCAATCCGAATACGGCAAGGTCATTCTCCCGTTCACCGTCCTGCGTCGCCTTGACTGTGTGCTGGAAGCCACCAAACCCGCTGTACTGGCCGAAAAGGAAAAACGTGAAAAGGCAGGGCTGAATCCCGAGCCTTTCTTGCTGAAGACATCCAAGTGAGTACGATCAGCAATCTTGATGGTGTTATCTGCCGAATTGGTCAGATAGCGTGATGGGGAGTAGAAGATCCCCCTCAAGGAACTTGAACAAACGAACCCTTTGGGGGAGTCTCTGGTTTACGAA